>Ga0209020_1000011_pt1 | contig 234970 bp, 216 predicted proteins | sample PinacodermBB_FD_187298 | JGI IMG/M metagenome (GOLD analysis project Ga0209020, IMG submission 187298) | Host-associated microbial community of the marine sponge Aplysina aerophoba from Gulf of Piran - sponge pinacoderm, lysed by bead... | ecosystem: Host-associated > Porifera > Sponge >... | reverse complement strand
CCCTAGCCCCTCCCCCAAGGGGAGGGGGATTCGGGCGGAGACGGCTTTCTTTCGCCCGACGAATTTGTAGGGGAGGGTTTGAAACCCTCCCCTACGCCCCGGCGCCTCCGCGCTCTTCCCGCCCCTCGATACGCCCCGGATTGAATCCGGGGCTACTCGGGATGAGGGGTTTGGGGGTCTTGCGCAGCCTCGACACGACCCGCCCTCATCCCGAGTAGCGCGAAGCGCGTATCGAGGGGCCGGCCCCGAGCCTGTCGAAGGGGCCCGCCCGCCAACCCCTCACCCCACCAACCCAGGAGTCCCCCATGCCCGACCATATCCGGATCGGCGATGTCAGCCCGCGCGTGCAGTATGTTGCGGACGGCGCGCTGCGCACGTTCGACTTCCCCTTCCCCATTTTCGACGCCGGCGACCTCACGGTCTTCCTCGACGAGGCCGAGCAGCGCGCCGGCTTTACCGTGGACGGCGCGGGCGGGTCGCGCGGCGGTTCGGTCCGCTTCGAGGCCGCGCCGGCGAGCGGCGTCCGCGTCACGCTGCAGCGGGTCCTCGCCGTCGAACGGACCACCGATTTCCAGGAGGGCGGCGCCTTCCGGGCCGATACGATCAACGACGAGTTGGACCGCCAGACCGCGATGATCCAGCAGATCGCCGACCAGACGGCCCGGGCGCTGACCGCGGCGCCGACCGACCCGACCGTGACGCTGTCGCTGCCGCCCAAGGATGTGCGCGCCGGCCGCTATCTGGCGTTCGACGCCGACGGCAACGCGATTGCCTCGGGCGGCGGCCCGCCGGCGACGCCGGTCACGCCGTTCGCCGCCGGTTTGCTCGACGACGCCGACGCCGCGGCGGTGCGCAAGACCCTCGGCCTGGACGACCTCGGCGCCCTCGCCGCCCTGTCCGCCGTCGACGCGGACCAGTTGGCGGCGCGGGTCAATCCGCTGGGCCGCCACACCGTCTGGGCGCCGGCGGGCGCGATGACCGGCGAAACCGGCAGCGAGCCGGCGATCGTCGCGCGCAAGCTCGCCGGCGGACTGATGCTGTCCGCCCTGGCGTTCGATGCCGCCACGCCGCAACACGCCCAGTTCGCCCTCGCCATGCCCAAGGGCTGGGACGCCGGCGACCTGACGGCGACCCGCGGGTCGTCGGGGCAGTCCCGCTCCTGTTCCGGCTGCGGCAGTTGCCGGGGCGGGAGCGGCAGCGCCGGCGGCGGCAAGGGGCGGCGCGGCGGCGGGAGCGGCGGCGCAGCCGGGGCCGCGGTCGCCGGCAACGCCAACATCCAATGGGCAAACGAAGGAGTGCGCAATGGCGCTGTTCGCTGACGTGAGAAAACGCCTTTCAGCCTGCGAGGGCTGCCGCCGCCGCCGCGCGGCGCTGCGGTCCGCCTGGCGGCGATTCTTCGGCCGCAAGGAAGACACCGGCGGCCTCTCGCCGGATTTCGGCCGCTATTTCCTGGTCGTCGAGCATATCGACGCCGACAGCGGGACCGCGACCTTCCGGCTCAACGGCCGGGAGGACGACGGCTACCGCCTCGGCCTGGATATCCCGGTCGACTGGCAGGGCCGGCCCGTCGATCCCGAAACCCTGATCGAATCGATGGCCGCCGAGGCCCTCCCGGCCGTGCGGCGCGAACTGGCCGGGGCCGGACCGCCGGACTACAGCCGGCTCAAGCCGCTCGAAGGCCGGAAGATCGACATCGCCCCCTTCATCGAACGCCACTATCGCTGTGAGGATTGCCGCTATGGCTGAACAGGTATTGATCCGGATCGACGGCCTGGACCGCGAGACCGGAACCGTCAACGTCACCGTCAACGGAACGGACCACGCCTTTCCATTGCCGCTGGACAGCAACTACGACCCCTTGCGCGGCGTTGCGCTGCGCAACGAGGTCATCGACCAGGCGATCGCCTGCCACCATGCCGCGCAGGCCGACGAGGCGCGCTGCCGGCCCGGCGTCTGCGACGCGGCGGCGGCGGAACTCGCCGTGCTCGCCGGCGAATTCGACGTGTCGGCCGACTATGCCGCCTATTGCGAGACCATGAACGCCCGGCCGGACCGCGAAGCGCGCCATTTCAAGATGCGCACGGTCGACGGCGCCCGGCGAGACAGCGCCCAAAACGACACTTCGGGGAGGGCGCGCGCATGACCGCAACCGAAACCTTCCGGGCCGAACGCTTCGTCTTCGCCTTCAACCGGGATGCGCCAGGCCATTCCTACGAGGCGGCGGTCTCCGACGATGCCGGCAATGCCGAGATCGACCATCCCTTCGGCATGGTCGTGCTCGGCGGCAGCCTGACGGTCGAGCGGCCCGACGGCGCGGTGGAAACCCGCCGCCGCGGCTTCGTCAGCCCGGCCACCATCCCGACCGGCCGGTGGCGCTTCACCGCCGGCCCCGAAGGGTGCCGCACCGTCTGCACCCATCCGCGCGACGATGCCGACTGGGCGAAGACCGCCATCGAACTGGCGGCCGGCGCGCTGAGCGCCGACCTGTCCGGCCACGACTGGCTGCTGGTCGCCGACGGCACGGTGCGCGACGGCAGCGGCCCGCTGCCGCCGGCGACCCTGATCGACCTGACCGGCCGGGACGGCGAATACCGCCTGGCCGCCGAGGACGACGCCCTGCTGGTTGCGATTGATGCGCGTGCTGCAGTTTGACGGCGCGGCCGTGAAACCCGGATACCGGGGCCGGGCGCTGGCCGAGGACGCCGCCCGGCTGCTCGAGCGGCTGCGCAACCGTCCGCTGCCGGACGATCCGCGAACGGCCGCCGCCCTGCGCCGGGCGACCGAGGCGGCCTTCGCCATACTGGAACAGGCGCGCAAACTCGCCGAACGGCAGGCGCGCGAACCCAAGGAAACCCCATGACTGAAAAGAGACGCGCCGGTTGGAAACGGCGCGACACCCGCCCCGCAACGAACCGGGCGCTCGCCGCCGCCGCCGCCCGGCTGCTCGACCGGCTGCGCAAGGAGCGGCTGCCCGAGGATGCGCAGGAGGCCGCTGCGCTACGCAAGGCGACAAGGAACGCATTCCTTCTTGTCGAACAATTGCGCACGCTGGCCGCCGCAGAAGCGCCGGTTCCGGCCATTTCGCGCCCCGCGCCGCGAAAAAATAAAATAGACAGACCGTTCTTTTTCAATCCGGACGTGCCGGTGCTGACGGGAAGCGCGGACTGCGTCGACCTGGAGAAATTCCGCAGACGGGTCGACCGGGCGATGTCCGCCGCCCGGAAGCGCGCATGACGGCAAAAGCCCCCCGACGCCAAAACGCCCGACGCCAAAGCGCCGAAGCCAGGAAGCTGAACTTCGCCCGTTATCTGTACTCCTGGAACGAGTATCACGACCGGACAACGCCATTGCATCACAAGCGGATCGCCGAATGGCTGGACGAGATGCTCGGGAAAGGGCGGCAGCGCATTCTGCTGCTGGCGTTCCGCGGCGCCGGCAAATCGACCGTCATCGGCCTGTTCTGCGCCTGGCTGCTGACCGTGCAGCCCGATACCCGGATCCTGACCCTGTCGGCCGACGAGGCGCTGGCCCGGCGCATGCTGCGCAGCGCGCGCAAGGCGATCGAACAGCATCCGGACTCCGGGCCTATCCGGCCCGAGCGCCCCGACCAGTGGTCGGCGCTGCGCTTCACGGTCGCCGGTTCGCCGCACGGCCGGGACGCCTCGATGCTGGCCGCCGGCCTCGACAGCAACATCACCGGCGCCCGGGCCGAGGTCGTGATCTGCGACGATGTCGAGGTGCCGAAGACCAGCGCCACGCGCGCCCTGCGCGAGAAGCTCCGGGAGCGGCTGGGCGAAATCGAGTTCGTCCTGACGCCGGACGGCATGCAGCTTTACGCCGGCACGCCGCACGCCTGGGACTCGATCTACGGGACCGGGCGGCCCAGAGGAACGGGAGACGGCCCGGCGGGGGACGGCCCAGCGGGGGACGGCGCGGCGGAAGGCGGCGGCTTCCTGGCGGGATGCGAGCGGCTCGAACTGCCGGTCATGGACGCGGCCGGCGCGCCGGCGTGGCCGGAACGCTTCGGCAGGCGGCATATCGAGAGGCTGCGCAAGCGCACCGGTCCGGTGCGCTTCGCCAGCCAGATGATGCTCCAGCCGGCCGACGCCGAGGAGACCCGGCTCGATATCGGCCTCATCCGGCCCTACGAGGCGGAACTCGAGCTGCGCACCGCCAACGGCGAGCAGCTCCTGTTGCTCGGCGGCCGGAAGATCCATTCGTCGACCGGCTGGTGGGACCCGGCCTATGGCGGCGAGGAGCGGCGCGACGCCAGCGCGATCGCCTGCGTCCTCACCGATGCCGACGGGCATCATTACATCCACGACGTGCAGTATCTGCGCACCGGCCCCCGGACCGGCCTTGAAACCGGCCCCGAAAGCGGCGGCGACGCCGAAGCGATCGCCCAGTGCCGCCAGGTTGCGGACTTTGCCGTGCGCAACCTGCTGACCGCCGTGACGGTCGAGCAGAACGGCATCGGCGCGTTCCTGCCCGGCCTGCTGACGGGCGTGCTGCGCGAGTCGGGCATCGCCGTCCACAAGTGCCACAACCACGGGCAGAAGGCGGCGCGCATCCTCAAGGCGTTCGACGCCCGCCTCGCGGCCGGCGTGCTGCACGCCCACAGGGACGTGCTGGCCGGCCCGTTCGGCGCCGAGATCCAGGACTGGCGGCCCGTCGAAGGCCGAAAGGGGCGGGACGACGCGCTCGACGCCGTCGCCGGCTGCCTGGAGGCCGAGCCCACCCTCATCCACAAGACCGCACGCTACCGCCCGCCGGCTTACAACTGGCGCGGCACGGAGGGGATGCACCGGGTGACGATGGAATGAGGGCCCCTCCGCGCGCGCGCCACCGCTTGGGGGCGCCGTACCGGGAACCCTCGATGCCGGGCGCCATGCAGCCCCTTTGTCACCCCTTTTGCCACCCCGGCCGGAGCGCAGCGGAGAGCCGGGGTCCAGAGCCACAGGCGCAGGCCGTGCCGGCCGACTCTGGACCCCGGCTCTCCCTGACGGTCGGCCGGGGTGACAAGAGGGGTTTGGCGGAAAGGATATCGGGCTCCGCCCCGGCCCGCGCCGCCCTCCGACCCGGCGCCGCGCCATGTGTCGCTGCGGTCTGCCGGGGCGGCGCGCCATCCGCTATGGTCGCGGCGCACCGTCAGACGGAGGAAACGGAATGACCGCCTATTTCATCGTGCGCGCCGAGGTCGACCCGGAAGCGCGGGACGCGTTCGACAACTGGTACGAGACCGAGCATCTGCCGGACGCCGTCGCGGCCCTGGGTGCGGCTGGCGCCTCGCGCGGCTGGAGCGGCGTCGAGGACAACGTCCATATCGCCTTCTACGAGTTCGCGGACATGGCGGCGGTGCAACGGATGATGGCGTCCGACGCCCTCAAGGGCATGATCGCCGAGTTCAGCCGCCACTGGGACGGCAAGGTCACCCGCACCCGCGACGCAGTGGAGATCGTCCAGAAGATCTGAGGGGCGGTGTGGAATTCGAAAATTACAATTCGACTAAATCGTTGAACCCCCCGCCCCGATGCCGCTAGGGTTTCGGTGCGGTTAAACCCAATCCGATTGTACGGGAGAAAACGATGTTCCGAATCTGCGCTGCGTTGATTGCTTCTGTTGTGTTACCGGCGCTCGCCGCCGCCCCCGCCGCCTTCGCGGCGGACGGCAAGCCGCTCAAGCCGATGGCCAAGCCCGCGTTCAAGGCCGGCGCCACCAAGGTCTGGCGCAGCGCGGGGCAGGAAATGATGGAGATGGTCATGGAGGCGGGCGCGCAGACGATCTCCTACGCGCGGACCGACGGGTGCCGGTTTACCCGCTCGCACGAAGAGTTCGCCGTGTTCCTGACCTGGGAAGCGTGCGGCGGCGTCACCGGCCAGCAGAAGGTCACGCTGATCGACGGCAAGATCTGGCCTTTGAAGATCGGCCGGAAATTCGTCTACGAAATCGACGGCGGAAACGACCGCGGCCGAAACTGGCAGTTGAAAATGAACTGCACCGTCGAAGAGCAGGCCAGGATCGAGGTGCCGGCCGGCGCGTTCGACACCTTCCACATCGTTTGCGACACCGATTTCCGGCGGCGCGGCTATTACATGGCCCCGAAGCTCGGCACGGTCGTCAAGCTCTATCGCAAGAACTTCCGACAATCGAACCGGCCGGATCAGACCCGGGAAATGGTGTCCTACGCGCCGGGCAACTGACCGGGGCAGGCCCCTCGCCACCGGCCGTCATATCGACCGGAGCGGTTCGGCGAACCGCGGAGCGGAGATATCTTTCCCGCGCGGCGCCATCGTCCGAAGCGCCGTACCGAAAAGATTTCTCCACTACGCCCCGGATTGAATCCGGGGCTTCGGTCGAAATGACCGATGGGGATTCTGTCAGAACGGCAAGCGTCTAGTAAGAAAAAACATCTTTTTTTGTATTTTTTTCCTTGACAGGCCGTTTGTCCCGTCCTATCTTCCTCTTGTCAACGCCACCGGTGCGTCTGCTGCCCTCTGACTGATTGGGGGCAGGCGCGCCCGACCCGGGTGAGCCAGCGGCGTTGACGGCCGGCCGGACGGCGCCCCTCCGATTTTCGGGGCGGGCGCCCGTTTCCGGCCGAATTGCGATGCCGGCCCCTGCCGGGCCGGACAACCCCCGACGGACAAGCCACGGCCAGACGGCCCGGCCGGCGCTCCTGTAGCGCCGGGACGGACCGGCGCGCCGCCTCCGGGCAACGGGATCCGCACAACGACCATCGTTCCGATCCGCACGCCCTGCGATGGCGCGGCAGCGTTCGGCCGTGCCTTGCCGTCTCGGGCGCCGGCGTCTCCGCCGGCACTTCCCTCACGGGGCCCGACCCGGCGGGACCGGCATCGCAACCCCGCGCTCACCCCACCCGTCCCCTTTTCCGGCCTGCCCCGCCGCCCTGCGCCCTATCCGGCGCGCAGCCGGCGCCCACCCTGCGTTCTGGGGGGCTGACAACCGGCCTGCAGGGACGCCTCCCCCGATGGCCGACCGGCCATCCCCTGTAAACCGGAACAAAGGAGACTGCTGTCATGGCGACAGACGTCAACACGTCCTTCTCCAAGCAATACGAGGCCGAGGTCCACGCCGCCTACCAGCGGATGGGCTCGAAGCTGCGAAAGACCGTGCGCACCCGCGACGGCGTGAAAGGCGCCAGCGTGGTGTTCCAGAAGGTCGGCAAGGGCACGGCCTCGACCAAGGCGCGCCACGGCCAGGTGCCGGTGATGAATGTCGACCACACGCCGATCGAGGCGACGCTGGCCGACTATTACGCCGGCGACTGGGTCGACAAGTTCGACGAGCTCAAGACGGCCCACGGCGAGCGCCAGGTCGTGGTCAACGCCGGCGCCTATGCGCTCGGCCGCAAGACCGACGAGCTGATCATCGACGCCCTCGACAGCTCGGCCAACTTCGCCGGCGACAAGACCGACGGCCTGACGAAGGCCAAGGTCCTGGCGGCGTTCGAGACGCTGGGCGAGGCCGACGTGCCGGACGACGGCGAGCGCTTCGCCATCGTCGGCTGGAAGCAGTGGTCGGAGCTGCTCGGCGTCCAGGAGTTCGCCGACGCCGACTATGCCGGCGCGGACGAGCTGCCCTGGCGCGGCGCCCAGGCCAAGAAATGGCTCGGCGCCCTGTGGATGCCCCATTCCGGGCTGACGAAGGACGCCGACGACGTCCGTCTCTGCCACTGGTACCACCGTACCGCGGTCGGCCACGCCAGCGGCCAGAACGTCAAGTCGGACATTTCCTGGCACGGCGACCGGGCCGCCTGGTTCGTCTCCAACTGCATGAGCCAGGGCGCGGCCCTGATCGACGCCGCCGGCGTCGTCACCCTGCGCTGCCTGGAGAGCTAGGCACGCAAGCGCCCCCTCCTCCTGGAGGGGGCGCCCTTTCCTTCTTCACCGCGAGAACCCCGCGCCGCCGCCGGCCGCGCGAAGGACCTGCCATGCCGTTTTTCGACTTCGACCCGATCGACCCGGAACTCGAACTCCGGGGCGACCTCGGCCCCGGCCGGGAGAACCGGCTCGACGACCGGATAAAGCTCGCCAGCGCCATCGAGAAGAAGACCGGCGGCGCGCCCCATGCCGAGCTCGGCCGTTACGGCGAAACTCTGGCGCGGCGTCTGACCGGCGGTGCAGCCGGAGAAGGCGGCCGACCCGGCGGGCGCAAGGATAGCGCCCTCTCGCCCGGTTTCCTCGGCGCCGTCGGCGCGGCCCAGATTCGGCGTGGGACCGATCCTGACGCCGTGGTGCTCAAGGACGGCCCGACCCGCGACGCCCTGCGCAACAAGGGACAAGGCAACGAGGTTAGCGGCTTCGCACTTTTGCCGAAGATCGCCCGGCCGGTCGGTCCCCGTGCGCCCAACCGCCCGCAGGACCGCCGCGTCCTCCAAGGCAAGCTGGCCAGCCTCGGCCATGTGCCGCGGGTGACGGAAAAGCCGCTGTTTCCGCCCGCCGTCGCCGCCGACCGCCCGCCGGTCTGGGACACGAACGCCATATGGGAGGGCCCGGTCCCGGATCGGCACTCCGGAGAGCCGCGAGTGCCGCAAGCCTCCTTCCCAGACTTCGACGCCGACCCGGGAATCGCACACGGACTGGACGCCCTTCTGGAAGGCGTCCGCCGCTTCCAGCTGGCCAAAGGGCTCAAGACGGACGGATTGGTCGATCCCGGCGGCCCGACCGAACGGGCGCTGGATGCGCAGAACGAAAAGGCCCGCAAGGCGCGGCTCGACCGGTTGGAAACCGTGAACCGCGAAATCATGGAGAGCGAAGCGCCGGAATACGCCCCGATAATCGACCGCTCCGCCGCCGACGCCCTCGCCGGCCTCGTCGTCGCCAACGAAGTCCAGGACCAGCGCCGGGAGAAGCTAGCGGAAAAACCGGACGAAGCGCGCGCAAAGATCGTCATTCAGAAAACCGTTCGGCAATTGAAAGGACCAGACAGTTCGAAGAAACCGGTCGATATAAACCAAAAAAACAACAATGCCGATGAAAAGCACCAAAGCGATTCTCGTTTCGACCTCTCCGATGTCTCGCTGGTTCTCGAGAAATTCGACGATAGCCACGTCGAGTTATTCCAGCAGAAAGACTACTGGAAGAACCGAACGACTCTCGTCGGAATTCTTGCCGAGATCGACGGCACGAGCGACGTCGCCGGCTTCGTCAGAAAAACGATCGCCGCCGAGCGGCGGGAAGCAAAGGCGCGATTAGGGAATATTCCGGACTCCAACTCCGGCCGGCCCGGTATCGTTCTGGCAAGCGGCAGGGGCGGAGGTCGGCAAAGGCCGCGACCGCAGCGCAGCATCGGGCGGGAAATCACCCAGCGCGGAAGCGACCTTCGGGCCGAGAAACTTCTCAAGCAGATTCGCAAATACGATCCGGGTTTCTGGTAATACCAGTTTCGCGCACCCGAACGAACGTCCGGATATACCAGAGACAATATCCGGTTGTTCGAGGAAACGCTCAGGCACCATCATGCGCGGGAAACAGCGGAAATTCGAAAACGACCAGGAACGGCATGGTCTTCAAGAAAGCTTCCGTCATTGAAACCCGGCCAGGAGTGGCTGCGGGGCTCCCACGGCAACGGGGGATTCATCCCCGAGCATATCGCGGCCCAGTTGCGGGGAAAACGGTACAGGAATTTCGATCACTTCAGATCAGATTTCTGGAAGGTGATTGCCGCAGACCCGATAACTAACCGCAGGTTTCCTCCCGAAGAAATTCAGAGAATGCGTGACGGTAAGGCGCCTAGGGCTCACGAAACGCAGTCGAGTAAAGGAAGGAAATCATAAGAAATTCATCACGCGAATCCCATTAAGGACGGTGGAAGGGTATATGACATGCGCAACATGATAGTCTTGACTCCGCGCATGCACGACTATATTCTGCCTCCAAATAAACACTATGGAACCGGCCGGCGCAATGAATAACTTGCTCGCCCGAGATGAAATAATCTCTTTGATCGAACAAATTTACCGCTTGGACGGAACGAGCGATGAAACAGGAGAAATAGAAAGGAAAACGGACAATCTTATCGATACGCTGGAAGCCGGGGTTCTCGACCCGGAAATTGTCAATTATATGTATTGGGAGATTCCCTCACTAACGCCCGAACAGATCGCAGACCGTGCGCTGGCCTACAAGCCGATTATCCTGCCGGACGAGAGCCAGCCCTGAAGTGCCGTCCCCCCGTGGCGCGCATGTATTCTGCCAAGGCGGCACTCTTCACCTGGCAAGATTTTTCGCCCTGAACTGCCTTCGCCGGCCGAAATCTTCGGCGCGCCAAGACTGAATCCAGCGGCAAGACCGACGGACTGACCGGGGCGAAGGCCCGGGCGGCATTCGAGAATTTGGGCGAGGCCATCATGCCGCGCGACGGCGAACGCTTCGCCCCGGCACGGTCGCTCGTGGGCGGGAAGCAGCGGTCGGCGCCGCCTGGCGTCCCGGCGTTCACCGACGCCGACCATGCCGGCGCGAACGAGTTGCCCTGGCGCGGGGCGCAGACCGGGAAATGGACCGGCGCCCTGTCGTTGCCCGGTTCCGGCCCGACCGGGGATGCCGGCAACATGGGCGCCTGCCACCGGTACCGCCGCGCGGCGGTCGCCAACCCCACCGGCCGCGCTTTCTGACCGAACAGTTCCCTCCTTCAACCGAGCGCACGCGCCGCCGCCTGATGCCTCCCTCCAGGCGGCGGCCGCGCGGGGCCGGAAGGCGATTGCGCGTCGGCCGACGATAGCGCGCCGCGCCCTTCCGGCCCGTCTCCCCGCCCCGGATTTCGATCCCGGGTTTTATTTTCCTGTACTTCCTGAAAGGACTGAAAGAATGGCTTACAAGAGCGACAATCTGAGCGTGCTCGCCTATGCGAACGGCTTCACGCTCTGGCACTACACGACGCCGGACGCGGCCGGAACGGTCGATACCGCCGGCTATTTCGACGATGCCGCGGACATGCTGCGCACCGGCGACATGGTGCTTGCCAATACCGCGACCGGCGGCAGCGCAAGGGCCGGCCTGTTCCTCGTCAACAGCGCCGGCGGCGGCAAAGTCGATGCCGCCGATATGCTCCAGTCCGGCGCCACCGACTCCGACTGATCCGGGCCGGGCCGCGCTCCGCCCTTTCTTCAACGCCGCCGGCCGGTCTCGCAGCCGGCCGGCGGCCAACCGGAGACTATCGTGATCCTTCCCACCTGCTTGCCGCCGCCGGGCCGGGCCGCGGTTTTCCTCGCTTTCGCCATGCTGGCCGGCGGCCTGTCCGCCGCCCTGGCGCAGTGCGGCGCCGCGGCGCCGGCATTCGCCGAAGCCGGGCGGACGCCGCAATGACCGGCCGCAGCAGCGTCGCCGACGCGGTCCGCGCGGCCGTGCGCGACGAGGCCCGGGCGCTCGGCCTGCTCGGCAACGGCGACCGGGAGCGGCTGATCCGCATGGAGGAGCGCCAGCGCACCGTCGAACAGCGGGTCGAGGCCATCGAGGCCAAGATCGACGCGTTGGCCGGCGAGTTGAAGGGGCGCGACGAGAAGATCGAGGAAAAATTCCTTACACGGGCCGAGGCGGCCGACGTGCTCGGCGACGTGCGCAAGGTGCGCTGGACGATCGTCGCCGCCGTGGTCGCCGCCATCCTTGCCGTGGCTTTACAGGGCCGGGCGGCCCTGTGAGCGGCCCTGTGAGCGGCCCTGTGAGCGGCCCTTTGAGCAGCCCTGTGAGCGGGCCCGGCCGCGTTCCGGCGCGAAAAGAATTAATGAACAGACCAGTCTTTCTATTAGCAGCCAAGGAGACCCCCATGCCCCCGCCCTTCCGCGCCCGTACCGTCGCGGCCTTCGCCGCCGAGCTGGACGCCTTCGATTTCGGCGAGACGCGCCTGACCGGCGTTCATGTCCACCACACCTACCGGCCCGACCACGAGGCCTTCCGGCGGCTCGGCGGCCGGCGCTGCGTCGAGGGCATGCACCGCTACCACACCGGCGCGCTCGGCTGGTCGGACCTCGCCCAGCACGAATCGGTCGGGCCGGACGGCTCGATCTGGTCCGGGCGCGGCTGGCGCCGGGCGCCGGCCAGTTCGCGCGGCCATAACGGCACGCCCCGGCGCCATCCCTTCATGTTCGAGATGATCGGCGATTTCGAGACCGTCGAGGACGCAGTCCACGACCGGCTCACCGCTGCGCAGCGCGACGCCGCCGTCGGCCTGTGCGCCCTGGTCTGCCGCCGCTTCGGCCTCGGGCCCGGCGACGCCGTGAAATTCCACCGGGAGCTGGGCGAGCGCTGGAAGTCCTGCCCCGGCAACCTGATCGGCAAGCAAGCATGGATCGCCGCTGTCGAGGCCTGGGAACCGGGCCGGATCGCAAACGGGACGCCGGCCCCACCGGACCCGGCCGGCCCGCCCGGCGCGCGCCAAGGGCGTTACGCGGTCCGCCCCGGCGACACGCTGTGGTCGATCGCGGGCCGGCACGGCCTGACGCTGCCCCAGCTTTGCGAATGGAACGACCTCGATCCCTCCCGGCCGATCCATCCGGGCGCGGTGCTGCGCCTGCCCGCCGGCGCCCGGGACGCCTGGGAAAACGGAGACACGCCATGACCGCCGAAGCCCCGGCCGAAGACGCCGAAGACGCCGCGGGCGCGCCCTGCCCGCACTGCGGCGCGCCCGATCCCCTGACAGCGCCCGCGCCCGCGCCCCGTACCGGGCTCTCGGCCTCCGACCCGGACCATCCGCAATGGGTGCGGCGGCGGCGCAAGCTCAACATCCTGTTCGGCGCCAGCCTGGCGACCTTTCTCGGCGTCGGCCTTGCGGCCATCGCCAACATGGTCCGGGGCCTGCCGGTCGACCCGAACGCCGCGTCGGTCATGTGGCCGCTGGGCAGCGCCGCCGCGGCGGCGACCGGCCTCTACGTCTGGCAGGGCGTGCGCCGGAGCGACGGAGTTGGCGGCTGGCAAAACGGCTGGCGGGGCGACCGGTGGGCCGGCCGGCGGAGCGGAGATCGATGATCGCCCTCGCCGCCGGCGCCGCCGGCGCCCTCTGGCGTTTCGGGATGCGCTCGAAAGCCGTCCGCCGGGCGCTCGCCGTGCTCGCCGCCATCGCCGCCGCCGGCTTTGTCCTGTGGCGCGCCCTGGACGCGGCCGAGCGGCGCGGCGCGCGCAACCGCCAGGCCGAAATCGACCGCGAAACCCTGAGGAGGATAGACGATGCGAACCGCGCTGAAAGCGACGCTAATTCCGGCTCTGCTCGCGACCGCCGCCTGCACGACCGCTTCAACCGCGACTGACGCCAGCTGCCGCGCCTTCCGGCCGATGACCTTCTCGGCGCGCGGCGACACGCCGGCAACCGTCCGCCAGGTCAAGGCCCACAACAGCAAATGGGTCTGCCTCTGCGAAGGCGACTGCCCGAAGCGGCGGCGGCGGGGGTGAGGCGGCGCTCCCGGCATCTCCCTTACGTTCGCCCTCCAATGCGCTCAGTGGCGGCACGGCGATGAGCCAGAACTCTTTACAGGCGAGATCCACGTTCCCACTGACGTGGATGAGGTCAAGGGATTGCTCGTCTGCCGCATTCAGGCGGTCAATCTGGCACAGTCCGTTTCGAGCCGTATACCGGTTCGGATCGCGATATCGCACGTCAGCGTATTCGAGAGCGCCAGCAACATGGTGGATACGCTGACCGAGTTTCCTGACTACCGGATCGGTGTCTCCTTTCGGCAGTCCGATTCTTCCGAATAGCTAGTTACAAATAACACGGCTCACGAGACGCATGGACCAATTCGGCCTAATACCAGCGGCGTCGGTTCCTGACTCATGAGGGGGATTCCCTTCCGGTGGGATTTATGATTCAAGGTCGTGGGCTTGAATTGGAGGCAGGTGATGGGAGCGGCGATCACCTTGCGGGGTGATTCCGATGAGTGAGACTCGTTCGGTAGTTCATGCTGCGTCGACTGAGCGGCTCGTCATCGACCACAACACTTCTTGAACTTCTTGCCGCTTCCGCACGGACACGGAGAGTTTCTCGACCTTCCTCGCATCAGCGGTTTCGGAACAGCGGATTGATCTGCGAGCATGCGTTGCGCTTCGCGAAGAAAGAGGCGAGGAGACTTTCGAGGGAACCACTTGCTCAGGAGGAAGGTGTCCGCCGCCGAGGCCAGAACACCCGCCGCCGGCTCAACTACCCCCAGCACAGTTGTGGTGCCAATCCGGATCAATTTCGTGGGCAACGCATCAAGCCAACTAGGCTTATCGAGGGCCTCTACGTACCGCCGCAGCGTGTCTTGTGCGGAGTCGCTAGGCTGACCATCGGCGAACCAGTCACGGAGTGCCTGAGCGTGTTTGGATTGGCGAAGTGCGAGAAGTTGCGCCGCCTGTAGTTGCTTTGCTGCAAAGGCCGCGCCAATATCGGGGACACCGCTGACCTCCTGAATCTTGGTGAATGCAGCGTTTCCTTCGAGGGGAAGACCGAACCTCTGCCCCTTTGCCTTCAGTAAGCTTAGGGTTGAGTCGTCACCGGTGATTTCCGTTGCCTTCAGATATCCGCCCAGTCCGAGGATGAAATTCTCGAATGCTACGCGAAGCACGGCGCTGATCTCCGGCGACTCGCCCGGTCTTGGGTGATCGAGCGAACCTAGGCGATAGTTTGGGTGGCAGTACGTGAGTTGATTTGCACCTATGCCGCGTAGCGCATTCATTGAGCGACCGGCGTTCCGAAGAGCCATTAAATCACGAAGGTAGGGACTGCCGAGGATGTCCTTGTACGTTTCGTCCCGAACCTCGTCAGATATCTTGTTCAGGGGGATCTCAACCACGTTCTCCGACAGAAGCTCAGTTAGCTCGGACTTCCGCTTCGGGTCCGCGAAGGGTGTTGTCGTCGAGAGAGCAATGTCTATAGCTTCGTCGATGGGCTTGAAGAAGGCGTATCCGAGATTCGGGGCATTTGCACGGTCGGGGCTGGGTTCGATCTGAAAGAAGACGATGCCTGCGCCGTCCCCCGCGTAGCCGAACCATTGGTCAAAGCGCGCGAGGACGATCACGCGGTTACGTACAAGCTCGTCGAAAACGCCTTCGCCAAGCATGAGGCGCAAGACGGGGAGTACTTGCAGGTTTCCCGTCGGTACGATGATCTGGTCGTAGAGAAGGACGTAGTTTGCTAGGCGCGACCAGTAGTCCCGAGAGGCCACCATCGCGTCGGAAGGGCTGCCGACATCAGGTTCGATTGGCCAGATACCGAAGTCACTCGCTAGGATCCGTCGCATGCCCTCTCACCCGTCGGCCACAGCATCGTCTCGAACCACTTCCGGGCCGCGTCCTCGGTCGAGAACAAATCCGCGAGTTCCAGGAGTGTGATCCCCTCCCGGTAGTGCTTGCCGGGCGCCATCGTCGCCATGCATCCTCCTAGCAGTCAACCCCGGTACCGACATTCTGAATCGGAGCGACCAAGATTACCTAGCACCAATCGTACCCTGCGCGGCAAGCTGGCCAGCCTCGGCTACGTCCCGCGGGTGACGGAGAAGCCGCTGTTCCCCGGCAGCGCCGCCGGCCGACCATCGATGCCGCCGTTCCATCCTCCGGGCAACGGAGCCGGCCGGCAGGGCGTCGACGGTCTGCAAACCCTGCTCGACGGCGTGCGCCGGTTCCAGCAGCGCGAGGGATTGACGAATGACGGCCTGGTCAATCCCGGCGGCCCGACCGAGCGCGCGCTGGACGTCCGCAACGAACGCGCCTGCCAAGCCCGGCTCGAGCGGCTGGAGACCGTCAGCCGCGAGATCATGGACAGCGACGACCCGGATTTCTCCGCCATCTCCGACCGCAGCGCCGCCGACAGCCTGGCCGGCCTCATCGTCGCGGGCGAAGTGCAGGACCAGCGCAAGGCGCGGCTCGATGAACCGACCGGGCGCGCTGAAAGCGGCGGAAGACGTCCCGAATTCGATGGAAAACAGGCAAGCCCGAACGGCGCCGAAAAGCCAGGCGATGCAGCGCAAAAGACGAATAAGGAAAAGAGAAACGGTTTCAGCGATGGCGCCCGGATTGACTCCTTAGAATTTTACGACGGATTGACGTTTTAGACAAGCCATTTGAGGATTACTTAAAATTAATCCGACAGGAAAGTTACTGGAAAAACCGAGCGGAATTCTGGAAGGAAGTCGCGGCAGATCCGATCACGCGTCGCGGGTTTTCGGCTAAGAATCTACGGGAGATGCGCAACGGGAAGGCGCCGGAAGTCCACAAATCGCAGTATTTCCGCGGACAGAAAACATATCATATTCACCATGCAGAACCGCTCTGGAGCGGCGGACCGATTTACGATATGCGCAAGATGACGATCTTGACTCCGAGGATGCACCACGAGATACTTCTTCCGGAACATCACTTTGGAATCGGTCGCTCCCGATGAACGATCTTCTCACAAGAGACGAAATCATTGCACTAATTCGCGAAATAGATCGGCTGGGCCGAAGTAGCATAGAAGGCGATGAGTTTGACAGAAAGTTGGAGAAACTGCATCGCAGGCTGGAGTCTGGCGTTTTGGACCCGAGTATAACGAACTACATTTACCTGGAAATGCCGGAACTGACGCCCGAGGAAATCGCCGACCGCGCACTCGCCTACAAGCCGATCATACTGCCGGACGAAAGCCGGCGCTGAACCGCCGTTCGCGTCCCGCCGAACGCGGCCCATCGGAAGCGCTGTTCTTGAGTGCAGATATTTCTTCGGGCCGACCCGCGTCCGCAGACCGAGTTCGACCGTGCGCTGATCCGGAGCGCGGCGTCAGGCCCGCACGATCTCCGGCGCGTGGCCGACCGGGAAGGCGACCGAGCGGGCGATGAAGCACAGGGCGTTGGCCTGTTCGTGCAGCCGCTCCGCCGTCGCGGCGTCGCTGTCGCCGGTTATCGTCACGCGCGGCCGGAGCGTGACCTTCGCGAACTCGCCGGCGCCGTCGGCGTGGGTCCGCATCGTGCCCTCGGCGCGGTCCTCGTAGGCCGTGACGACGACCCCGGCGCTCGCACACAGGTGCAGGTACCAGAGCATGTGGCAGGCCGAGAGCGCGGCGACCAGCAGATCCTCCGGATTGTGCCGGTCCGCATCGCCCCGGTAGGCCGGATCGGCCGAGCCGCGGAGCACCGGCTTGCCCGGGCAGGCGATGTCGTGCTCCCGGCCGTAGCCCCGGTAGCGGCGCGTGCCCGCGCCCCGGTTGCCGGTCCAGGTGACGGTCGCGGTGTAGGTATGGTCCATCGCGGGGCCTCTTCAGTGTTCGCCAAGCCGTTTAATGCTGGTCGGTCCCTCAGGACGATTTCTGTCCGGGAACAGCCCGAATTTCTCTCCAAACAAACCGAATTGCCGCCCCGAACGGCGCGAAGCGACGATCCGGGGCCCAGGGGCCGCAGGTTGAGACCTTTCGGGTCGCTCCTGGGCCCCGGATCGACCTGCGGTCGTCCGGGGCGGCAAATGAGAGTAACGAGAGAAAAAGGGCAAATCGACAATCGCCGCGTCTTTGCCGCCGAGCAAACGCGCTACGGCGCCATACGCCGCGCCTGCTCAGAACGTCGCCACGATCTTGCCGAAGACGTCGCGGTTGCGCAGGCGTTCGATGGCGGTCGGGAAGTCCGCCAATGCGATCTCGCCGTCGATCACCGGCAGGAGGCCGGCCGCCATCTTGTCCAGGCTCTCCCGGCAGTTGCGCACCGACGAGCCGAACGAGCCGATGATGCGCAGCTGCTGCTGGAACAGCGCATAGAGGTTGGTCGGCGCGCTGATCCCGCTGGTCGAGCCGCAGGTCACCAGCCGGCCGCCGCGCCTGAGCGACAGCAGGCTGCCGGACCAGGTGTCCGGCCCGACATGCTCGAACACGACATCGACGCCCTGCCGGCCGGTCAGCCGCCGGACCCGGCCCTCGAAGCGCTCCTCGCGGTAGTTCACGACATGGTCGGCGCCCAGGGCCTCGGCCTTGGCCGCCTTGTCGTCGCTGCCGACGGTCGTGATGACCGTGCAGCCGATCGCCTTGGCCATGCGGATCGCGGTCGAGCCGATGCCGCTGCCGCCGGCATGGACCAGGATGGTCTCGCCCGGCTCCAGCCTGGCATTGTCGAACAGCATGTGCTGCACCGTGGCGAAGGTGACGGTGGTGCAGGCCGCCTGGACGGCGCTCACGCCGGCCGGGACCTTCAGCACCCGCGCCGCCGGGGCGACGAGGCGTTCGCGGGCGAGGCCATCGACATGGAAGCCCATGATGCCGCCGATATCCTCGCACAGGTTCTCCTGCCCGGCCTTGCAGCGCCGGCAGGCGCCGCAGAACAGGCCGGGATAGACGATGGCGAGATCGCCGGGCTGCACTCGATCGACGCCGGGGCCGACCGCTTCGACGACGCCTGATCCCTCGACGCCGACGATCAGCGGCAATGCCCGTTTGGCAAAGGCCATGCCGCGCACGCCGAACAGGTCGATATGGTTGAGCGACAGGGCCTGCATGCGCAGCAGCACCGCGCCGTCGCCGGGCGGCGGCGGATCGGCGATCTCGTCGAAGGACAGCTGCTCTTCCTCGATCAGGCGCAGGGCGCGCATCGGCGGTGCTCCGGTCTGCCCGTTGTCTGCTGCGAATATCGGTCGCCCGGGCCGGCGCACAACCGGCCGCGCTGCCACACCCCTTAACCCTGCACCCCGAAACCGTCACCATCAAAGGAGTTCCGCCGATGGCCCTCTCCGCCATTGCCCTGTGTTCGCGCGCCCTGCTCCGGCTCGGCGCCCGCTCCATCGCCTCGTTCGACGAAGGCACCGCCGAAGCCGAGGTCTGCGCCAACCTCTACCCGGTCGCGCGCGACGCGCTCTTGAGCGCCCATCCCTGGAACTTCGCGACCGGCCAGACCCGGCTGGCGCGGCTCAGCGCCGTGCCGGTCGCCGATTTCAGCCACGCCTTCCAGCTGCCGGGCGATTTCCTGCGCGTGCTTTCCGCCGGCGGCGGCGGACGGGGCCGCGGCCTGCCCTACCGCATCCACGAGCGGCGGCTGCACGCCAACTCGGAGTCGGTCACCCTCACCTACATCTTCCGGCCGGACGAGAGCACGTTCCCGCCCTTCTTCGACCAGGCGCTGATCCACCGGCTGGCCGCGGATTTCTGCCTGCCGCTGACCGAGAGCTCGAGCCGGGCCGAGCTGCTCGAGAAGATCTCCGACGAAAGCTGGCGTCGCGCCCGCCTGATCGACGCCCAGGAGGAAACGCCCCGGGCGATCGAGGATTTCGCCCTCGTCACCGCCCACGGCGGCGGCGCGAGTCCGGTGGGATGAGGGATCGGCCGCTTCCTACTTCGATCTCGAACCCATCGACCCGGAGCTATTCCTCCCCTTCTTCAGAAGGGGAGGTCAGGTGGGGTTGGCGCGGCGTCGGCCGCGCACCGCCGGGACGGCGGTTCCTGCCGAACGGGCCAACACCCCCATCCCCTTCGCTGCGCTCAGGGACTTCCCCCGCTGAAGCGGGGGAAGGATAGCCCGGCCTTTTCGCCCTTCGAGACGGGCCGAAGCAGTACCGCCGATAACCGCGGCTGCCTATTGCGGGACGGCCGGCAAATCCCAACCTATTCAACAAGCGCAACACAACGCGGAAGCGCGTTGCACCGAACGCGGCGCGCATCCGGCTGCGCACAACAAAGGATGCAAACGATGAAAGCATTCCTGATCGTCCTGGTGCTGACGGGCAACGGATGGGGCTATCTGCCCATCCTGTCGTTCCCGGACAGGCCGACCTGCGAACAGGCCAAAGCGACCGTGATCGCGGCCGACCCGGCCAAGGGCGCCGCGATCCGCTATCATGCGATGTGCCTGAGACTTCCGGTCGTCGCCACCGGCGTCTGACGCCGCCGCCCCGTTCGCACTGCCGCCGGCCGGTTCGGCCGCTGCCTCTCGGGGCGGCTCCGCAGAAGCGCGCCGGCAGGGCCTGACGCCGTAGCACAACGCCGGACCGGCCCGCCCGGCCGGATCCGGCCCCGTCCGGCCTGGCGCCGCTTCGCCGGGCCCCTCCCGCCGCCTTCCAGATTCCGATAACGGCCGAACGGCGGCACTCGTACCGAATTTCCGACCGCCTGTAGCGCGCGTCCCGCCGATCCTCCGAGGACCGGCCGGGCGCGCTTTTTTTTTTGCGCCAACCTAGGATTCCGCTTCCCGCATGTTCGACCTTCCGCAAGACCTGTTCGACCGTTCCGGCGGCTTCGGCCCGGCGCCCCGCCCCCGGCTGCCCGCGCCGTATTCCGCAAGCCCTTTCGACCGGTTCGTTCCCGAAGACCGGAACGCGCTGGCGACGCCGGAGACCCTGCGCTCGCCCTTCGTGCGCCGCTGGCTGGGACTGCCTGACGTCAACCCGGTTCCCGACGCGAAAGCGCAAACCGGGCCGCCCGGCGCTGGCGCCACGGGCGAGCCGGACCGCTATGAGGTCTTTGCCGGCTGGCAGGTGCCCGGCGCCTGGGATCTCAAGGACCTGGGCCGCGCCGCGCTCGATAACGCCGCCACCGCCGGATCGCGTGGCAAGGATCCGTCCGCAGGACCGACCATTGCCGCGGCCGCCGGCGTCGATGCGCATCGCCGCGAAGGCGGCCGCAGCGCGGCGGCGCAGGTCCGCGCAGCGAAGACGATCCGTGCCCAGGCGGCGAATACCCTCCCGGCGCGGTGGAAGAAACCGGCCGGTAGCAACACACCGGGTAAAGGAGCAGGCGGCTTCGGCGTATCCGCGCCAGCGTCGGCGTCGGCGTCGACAATCCCCGCCAAAGGCAGGGCGCTGGGCGAGCCCGAAGACGCGGTCAACGGGCCGGCCGTCAGTTTGCCGGCCGCGCTCTGGCGCGAGATCGGCAGCCGGCTTCTCGACGCCCGGGAAAAGATCAAACAGTCGAGCATCGAAGGCGAGCGCCGGCACGGCGACGACGCCCCGTCGCACGACGCCGGCGTCGTCGCAACGGCGAGGACCGTCGACGCCGGCCTGCCCGGCAATACGGAACGCGCCACCGTGAACAGCGCGCTCGTCGCCGGCGCAAAATACCGGCAGAGCCGCGAAGAATGGGCGCCGGAAACCACCCGCGCCCGGACCGCGGCAGCCTTGCGCGCGCTACCGGACCTTCCTGCGCGAAGCCGCCCACGCGGAAGACAAGGCCGCACAGGCGCACGACGACGGCGACGACCCCGCCGCCAGCCGGCACAGCCTCGACGCCGAAAAGTTCGGCGAGGCTGCCGAGGCCGTCTTCGCCGACGCCCGGAACGCCGGCATCGATCCGCAGGCATTTGCGGTTGAGAGTGCTGGTTCGGGCGGCAGCCGGGGTGCCGATGTCGAGCCGTCAGAGGCGAGAGTCAGACCGGCCGGCGCAACAAACCGCGCCGAACGGAAACGGCCCCAAGGAGTCGCCGCCCACCCGATCGCCCGCGCGGTACAGACCGGAAAAATCCGGGTCGAACGCGAGATGCACGCGGGACTCGGCGATATCGAGCACGAGGCCGACCGGCGCGAGCGGCAACGAGTGGCCGATCAGGCTTACCGGATTGAGGCCCGCCGCGTTTCCGACCTGACTGGGACCATGCTGCGCGGCCTCGACATCGCGGTCGAACAGGGCGTCCTTCCGCGACAAGTGCAGCCTTGGCTGGACCGGTTCGGCGCGCCGAGAACGCGCGCCCACTCAGCCTCAGGCCTCGCGCACCGGTACCTGGCGGTGCTCGACCGGCTGGCGCGACTGCGCAAGCGGCGTCCGGCGCTGTTCGACACGCTGCCGCCGCGCCTGCGCACCGCGGTCGCCGTGCACCGGCATGTCGCCGATAGGCTGGGCGGCGTCGATCCCGGCGACCGCTCGGCGGCCAGCCTGGAGGCCCTGAGGCGCCGCAGCGACCTGGTCGAACGCACGGTCGTCGACCTGCACAATCCGGACGGTCTCAAGACCCTCGGCTTGGCCGCCGACTGGCTCCCGGTCATCGGCGAGGTCAAGAGCGGCGCCGAAGCCCTGATCGCGCTCAGGAACCACGCCGAAGCGCGCGAGCGCGGCGACAGCGCGGCCGCGCAGAAATTCGGCGAGGAAGCCGCCTGGGGGATGGTCGGGGCCATTCCCGGCCTGTCCTACACCAAAAGGGGCAGACGCCTCCTCAAGGCGCTCGCCGCGCCTGTTACGAAACTAAGCGCCAGGGCCGGCAGGGAATTCGCGCGAAAAGTCGACGATATCCTGTTCGGAAGGATAAATGCGCAGCGCAGGGCCGCCATCTTCGAGGGCAACTGGAACGACCCGTCTATCCAGAAATTCGATCCCTACGAGGTATTCGGCGATACTCTCAGAAAGATGGACGAGGATGACCTGGACGACGCAATCCGCCTGCTCCGGTTCGCGAAAGGAAGTGCGGCCGAGAAAACGGTGGACCGGACCGTGCAGCGGGCCGGTTTCCCGACCAGCCCCAAGGGATCCGGCCGGGCGGTCAACCCCGGCGGTCTCGGAACCCGGATCTACGATATCGGATCGCCGAAGCGCGTGCGATCGATCGCCGGCCTCTTTCTTGCACCGGCGGAATTCAAAGGAACGGTCAGGAACGGCAAGATCACCGTGGTCGAAGTCAGGAGCGATCTCGCGCAGGGGACTGCCAAACAGAAAGCGAAGGACGATGCCGTTGAGAAGGCCATCGAAAGGGGAGACTTGCCCGAAGTCCTCACGACGAACGGTCAACAGGTCGTCGCCGACCTTCGGCTTTTCCGGGTTCCGATCCACCAGATCGACAAGGAGGACCTGATGGAGAGCGTCGACGGGATGCTCTCCCGCCGGTTCGGCAGGCAGACGATCAACGATCTCGTGAAGGACATCGAGGAATTCCACCGCCGCAGCAGGGACGGGGATGCGAAGCCGTTCGGCATCGTCATGCTGTATCTGGCCTCCCGCCTCCGGACGGCGAAACCGAAAACCTGAACCGCCCTGCGAGCGGACGGTAGCGCCGGGGCTCTCAATCCAGGTCCAGATCGAAAGCCCGGGCCATCTTCCTCGCTCGTCGGACCCGTCGTGCGGTGTTTTCGATAAATTGTTGCGCTGTTTCTTTTTTTTCTTTGTCGCTCCTCCCTCTAGCAATAGGCTTGTCAAAAAAATCGACCTCTTCGAGCCATGCCAGTTCTTCTTCCAGCGTCGGCACCTTCTGGTTTACCTCGGCCCGGAGCCGGCGCCGGCAATAGTCGAGGTCGCCGACGATATAGTGGGCGTAGATATCCAGATCTTCGTTATAGGTCTTGTCGGGATTGTCGCGCGTGTACATAGGCAGGGAAAGAAGGTCCTGCGCCGTCATCCCGGATTCGACTTTCGGGCGGATCCAGGCCTCCCAGCGCCGGGTCAGCCGCGCGGCGACCTCTTCGACGCCGAGTTCGGTCGTGTCCCACCATCCGCCATTATAGCTGTTCTTGCTGCGGGCCGCCGGCTCGAAATCCTCAAGCTCGTCGTAGTGCGGCGGGGAGAAAAGTCCCGTCCATTCCTTGAAACTGTCCCACCAGGACCAGTTCGCCTCCCTCCGTTCCGCCGCCTCGTAGAACGAAGCGTAGTGAAACTCGAGCCAGATCGAGTAGGGCCCATGGACCTTCACGTTCCGGCGGATCATCGGATACATCCACCGGAATTTTTCGTCCGGTTCGACCGTGCGGATCAGATCGTCCAGCCCGACGAGTTCGAAGCCGGTCCCGTCCTCGAAGCAGTTGGCCATCAGCCGGTCCAGTGCGCCCTCCTCAAACCGGTTCGGATAGGCGTCCTCAAACATCATGTCTTTCAGAACGTCTTTCCGCGCCGGGCCGAGCATGGTGCGCCAGATCACGCCGTCGCCGTCGAGCCGCCAGTGCGCCGGGCTGACCTGCTTCCAGCCCAGCTCCGCCAGCCGGTCGCCGAACCCGGCCTCCGCCACCTGCACCCAGACCGGCTTGTTCGCCGCCGCCATCCGTATCCTACCTTCGTGAACATTTAGGGAACTATCATAGACGGCAATCGGTCGGCAAGTTTTGTCCGACCGTCCTCCTCCCCGACGACCGCGCCCGCACCATCCTCATGGAGGCCGACCGGGCCCTGCGCGAGATCGCAGGGGAGCAGCGCTGGAAGGCGGTCCGGCAGGCGGTTTGCGAGGGCTTCGACCTGCTGACCGACCTGGCGCCGATGGTCGCGTCGGCCAAGTGCAAAACTTTTCAACCTGATCTGACTGAAAATACGGAAAGGAAAATCCGAATGCTTCCGCTTCCCAGTGGACGGCAGGCGCCGTTGCGCGCGCTGCCGGCCGGAATAGCCAGGATTCTGCCATGACCCGGCAGCGTCTCAGCAAGACCAATTTCACCGCCGGCGAAATCTCGCCGGAACTGCTCGGCCGCGGCGACCTGACGGCCTACGACAACGGCGCCGCCCTGCTGCGCAACGTATTCATCCTGCCGACCGGCGGCGTGACGCGGCGGCCCGGCCTGCGCTTTGTCGGCCAACTGCAGACTGCCATCGAGAGGGTGGCGGACGGCGTCGCCGCAAGCGGGCCGAACGGCGGCACGGCCGACCGCGCCCTTGACGGCGACCCCGCCAGCCGCCTGGAAACCGGCCGGCAGGTCGGCACTGTGGACCCTTATGTCGTCGTGCGCTTCGACCTCGGCCGGGCGCGCCCGGTCCGGTTCGCCGATGCAGCCGATATCGCGCTCAGCCTCGGCGGGGCTTCCGACGAGTTCCGCATCCAGTACTCCGTCGACGATACCGGCTGGTCCGATTTCGGCCCGGCGTTCGGCGTTACGACGCGGGCCGGCTCGGTGCGCCGCAGCGCAGCATCGCAGCGCCCGGTAACCGCCCGCTACTGGCGGATCGCCCGGATCGGGGCCACCGATCTGGCGAACGCCACCGTATCGCTTTCCGGCTTCGATCTCTGGTCCGATACCGGTGCTGTCTCGGCCGGACGGCTGATCGCCTTCGCGTTCAACACCGAGCAGACCTATCTGCTGACGTTGACCGAGCGGAATCTCGCGGTCTACGCGGGCGATGTCCGGATCGCCGACCTGCCGATGCCCTGGACGGCGGCCCAGGTCGCCCGGGTGACCTGGGCCCAGAGTGCCGACACCCTGTTGATGACCCACCCGGAAACGCCGCCGCTCAAGGTCACCCGCACGCTGATCGGCGATGGCCCTGAGGCGGTCGAGGACTGGCGCGTCGGCGCCTGGCGTTTTCTCGAGGAAGACAGCAAGGACGAAGACGACGAGGACATCGGTACGGCCCTGCGCCAGCCCTATCACAAGTTCGCCGATCCCGACATTACGCTCAGGCCGTCCGGTACCTCTCGCGATGCCGCCATAACGCTGTCGGCCTCCGAGGCGGTTTTCGACAGCCGCCATGTCGGCCAGCGCCTGCGCCTCGGCGGCCGGCAGGCCGAGGTGACGGCGGTACAATCGCCCACCCGGGCGTCGGCGACCGTCAAACAGACCCTGCTCTCCAGGGACGCGACCAAGGATTGGGAAGAGCCGGCCTTTTCGGCGCGCCGGGGCTGGCCGGCCACGGTCGCCTTCCATCAGGACCGGCTGGTGATCGGCGGCTCGCGGGACCTGCCGAACCGGATCTGGCTGTCGAAATCCGGCGACCTGTTCAACTTCGACCTCGGCGAAGGACTGGATGACGACGCGATCGAGTTCGCCATCCTGAGCGACCAGGTGAATGCGGTGCGCGCCGTTTTCTCCGGCCGGCACCTGCAGGTGCTGACCTCCGGCGCCGAATGGATGGTGACCGGCGATCCGCTGACGCCCGGCAATATCCAGCTCAAGCGCCAGACCCGTATCGGCTCGCCGGTCGACCGCCACGTCCCGCCGCGCGACGTCGACGGCGCCACCCTGTTCGCCGCACGCAACGGCCGGGAGCTGCGCGAATTCCTGTTCGCCGATGTCGAACAGGCCTACCAGGCCAACGACCTCGCGCTGCTGGCGCGCCACCTGATCGATACCCCGGTCGACCAGGATTACGACCCGCTGAACCGGCTGTTTCACATCGTCATGGCCGACGGCAGTCTGGCGACGGTCACAGTCTACCGGGCCGAGAAAGTGACCGGCTGGAGCCGGCAGGAAACCGACGGCAAGTTCCGGGCCGTCGCCGTAGTAGACAAAACGGTCTATACACTTATCGACCGAACCGGCGGCCGGTTCATCGAACGGTTCGATAGCGGGCTGGCGACCGATTCGGCGCTCACCGGATCCGACGGGGCCGCCAAACGGGGCTGGAGCGGCCTCGATCACCTGGAAGGCCGAACGGTCGCCGTGCTGGCCGACGACGCGGTGCATCAGCCGGTCCGGGTGCGCGACGGCGCCGTCGCGCTCACCCGGCCCGCCGCGGCCATCGAGGCCGGCCTGCCCTTCACCAGCCGGATCCGCGCCCTGCCGCCGGTCGCCGCGACGCCGCGCGGCGCGAGTCACGGCTCGCCGGTCCGCCTGATCGAGGCCGTGTTCCGCCTGCTCGAGACCCGGATGCTGCGCATCGACACCGGCGCCGGCCCGCGGACGATCCCGTTCCGGGCGCTCGGCGGCTCCGGCCTGCTCGACACCGCGCCGCCGACGTTCACCGGCGACGTCGCCATCCGCGCCCTGGGCTGGCTCAAAGGCGCCGCGCCGCCCTGGTCGCTCGAACAGTCCGATCCCCTGCCCTTCACCATCCTCGCCGTCTCGACCGAAGTGAAGGTCGGCGACTGACCGGCGGCGCGGCGCGCGCGCCTCCTCTCCCGAATCGCAACCCCACAGCAATTGACGAAAGGACAGGCCATGGCCTCCCTCACCGCCTTCTCCACCGCGCTCTCGGCCATCGGTTCCGTCGCCGGCGCCGCCATCTCCGCCTCCCAGGCCGACCGGGCGGCGCAAATGCGGATCGAGGCGCAGAACCGCGAATACGAAATGCGCGGGCGCCAGATGAAGCTGCAACATGAGATCGAAGAGCGCCGGCGCAAGCAGGAGCTGAAGGAAGCCCTCGCCACCCGGCGCGCGCGTTATGGCGGGGCGGGGATCGCCGGCGGCGGCTCCTCCGCGGCGGTGCTCGCCGGCCTGAAGCGCAAGAGCGCCAAGGCGGGCGCCGAGGCGGCGAAAGAGAAGCGGCTCGGCCTGCAATCCAGCCTGCTGAGCGTCGAGAACAGCAACCGACGGGCGCTCCAGAACGCCGCCTTCGCCAACGAATCCGCCGCCTTCAAGGGAAGTTTCGGCCTCGCCGGCAGCATCGTGGACGGGCTGAAGGAAAGCCGGAAAACGCAGAAATAGCGCCGCCGCGCGGTCTGCCCAATTCCGAAACGACGAGTCATTATTTCAGAAAGAACAAATCATGTACGATTGGACGCTTACCCACGGCATCGGCCCCGGCGAACGCAACGACCGGCACGACCTCGCAGACTTCGGCCGCGGGCTCGAAAGGGCGACCGGCCTCGATCCGTGGCTGGCCCATTCCTGGACGATGGCGGCCTTCCCCGAAGCTCACACGTCCAACGGTTACATGCCCGGCTTCGGCGGCGCACTGCGCGGCTTCCAGATTCTCGCCGGCCTGGACCCGGACGGCGTCGCCCGGTCCGGCGGCCCGACCGAACGCGCCCTCAAGGCGGCGCTGGACCCCGCCCGGTCCGGCCGGCGCATCGACGCCGACGAGGTCTATCGCGGCGCGGCGCCCGGCACAGCAACCGTGCCGACGGATCGCCCGGCGGACAGCGGCGTGAAGGCCGCGGCGCAATTGCGGAAACTGGGGCATCGCACCGCAACACCCGGCGCGCCCAACGGTCAGCGCGGCATCGAAAACGGGAACAGGCGTAGCGTGGGCGCCAGCCGACCGACCTTCGCCACGGTGCCGCCGCCGCGCATCCGGCGGCCGGTCGGCGCGGGCGGGTTCAACGCGCATGACGACCTGCTCCAGGCCCAGCGCAACCTCGCCCGGCTCGGCTATGCGCCGCCGGTCTCGGGGATTGGCGAGATGCCGGAATCCCGAAGCGCCGCGGTGCGCAACGGCCTGCGCGCCTATCAGCTGGCCAGGGGCCTCACGGTTGACGGCCGGATGGACCCGGGCGGCGCGACCGAACGGGCCGTGCACCGCCAGATCGGGGTCCAGCAGCGACGCCTGAAAGGCCAGCTGCGGAAAGACGCCGCCGAGGCGGCGGCGAAACTGTCCGCCGGCGGCTGGTCCGGCAACTCCGGCGCGCCCGGCGGCCCGGAGAGCGTCGCCGCCCGCACCCTCGGCGCCCGCATCACCGGCGCCAAGGTCGAGGCCCAGCAGCGCGAAGCCTACGCCGAAGCCCGCGATCGCATGAAGCGGGCGGTAGCCAGCGCGGATACCGGCGCGGCGGCGGGCAAGGGCGCGCAACCCGGGCGCCCGGACGGCAACGCGGCAAAAGATCGGCCCGGCGGCGGCCATCCGCTGATGCGCAAGCAGCCGGCGCACATCGCGCAACGTGCCGAGGCGCGGGAACGGGCGGAGATGGAAAAACATGCCGGGCTCGGCGACGTCGAGCACGAAGCGGAACGCCGCGAGCGGCAGCAGGCCGCCGACGCCGCATTTCGCGCCGGTGTCGGCAGAAACACCGACCGCACCGGGAGAATGCTGCGCGGCCTCGACATCGCCGCCGAACACGGCGCCTTGCCGCGGCGTCTCCGGCCCGAACTGGCGCGGCTGTTCGGCTACGGGACGCGCACCGTTACCGACCCGCGCCTCGCCCACCGGTACCTGGCGGTGCTCGACCGGCTGGCGCACTTGCGCAAGCGGCGTCCGGCGCTGTTCGACACGCTGCCGCCGCGCCTGCGCACCGCCGTCGCCGTGCACCGGCATGTCGCCGATAGGCTGGGCGGCGTCGATCCCGGCGACCGCTCGGCGGCCAACCTCGGAGCCCTGAGGCGCCGCAGCGACCTGGTCGAGCGCACGGTCGTCGACCTGCACAATCCGGACGGTCTCAAGACCCTCGGCTTGGCCGCCGACTGGCTCCCGGTCATCGGCGAGGTCAAGAGCGGCGTCGAAGCCCTGATCGCGCTCAGGAACTACATCGCGGCGCGCGAACGCGGCGACAGCGCGGCGGCGGAGAAATACCGCGAAGAAGCCGCCTGGGGAATGGTCGGCCTCGTCCCGCTGCTCGGCTACAGCCGCAAGGGCCGCAAGCTGCTCCGGCAACTCGCCGCGCCGGTCGGGAAGCTGAGCGTGAAGGCGGGGGACGCCTTTGCCCGGAAGATCGAAGAAGCCGTCGCCCGGCACACGCGCAAGCGGGGAACCGAGGACAAGCCGGAAAAGCTGCCAGAAAACTTCGAGCCGGCTCCGAAGCGGGAGTTCAGCGAGAAATGGGCGGCCCGGCGCAAGCTGGCGATCCTGCGGCGCTACGGGAAAAATCCGAAGCGGGAAAACCTCAAACTCGACGACTTGTTCCCGAACGGCATGGCCGGGCTGAAGAAAGAGCAACGCGCGGCCGCAAATATCGCGGTCGCGCGCGCCAAGGGCGAGGCCGGACAAAGCAAGGTAAACAGTTTGCTGCAGAACGGAGGCTTCGTCACGGCAACCGAAAGATCGGGCCGCACGGTGACTCTCGACGATATCGGCCAGCGCCGGTACGACATCGCGACGACCGACAAGTTCAGGTCGTTCCTGGGCCTGTTCGTCTTCCCCGGAACCCACAAGGGCACAATCCGGAATAACGGAACCGTCCAGATCGAGGTCAAGAGCGGGGATGGCGGAAAAACACCCCGCCAGAGGAAGATCGACAAAGAAGTGAAGGATGCTGCGCGGGATGGAAATCCGAAGAATGTCGCCAACCGAGACGACGATCTGGTTATCGTCGGCGTCGAGGACTTTCAGGTGCCGACCCACCGGATCGACAAGGACGAATTCGCCGCAAATTTGAAAAAATCGCTGATCGGAAAGTTCGGCCGGAAGAGGACCGACGCCTTCCTGAAAGACCTCGACGAGTTCTACCGCAACAGCACGGAGGAGAACCCGATTCCCATCGGCGTCGTCCTTCTGTACCTCGCCGGACGCCTGCACCGGCTGGACGGCGAGGACGAACCAGACCGAACGTAGAAGGAGCTTCTGTGCCCGGACCCGCTAGTCCAGTTCGAGACCCAGGGTCCGGGCCACTTCTTCTGCCCGGCGAACGGCCTCTTGTTTCGATTCGACCAGTTGCTGGGCAGTCTCTCTCTTCTCTTTTTCCCCGTATCTCGGATAGTCCTTGAAGAATTTGACCTTTTTCAACCATTTCAGCTTTTCTTCCAGGGTAGGGACCTTTCTGTTCACTTCGGCGCGGAGGCGGCGCCGGCAATAGTCGAGGTCGCCGGCGATAAAGTGGGCGTAAACGTCGAAGAGACCGTTGGCCGTCTCGTCCGGATCCTTTCGCGTGAACATGTGCCAGGACAGGGAGTCCCGCGCCGTCATCCACGCATCGACCGTCGGTTTCATCGAAGCCTCCCAGTGCCGGGCCAGCCGGGCCGAGACCTCCTCGACGCCCAGTTCCGCCGTGTCCCACCAGCCCCCGTCGAAGCCGGTCGACTCATAACTACTCTGCGTCGTGCGGTATGCCGGCTCGACATCGTACAGGCGTTCCAACGGCGGCCAGGGACCGGACCAGATTTCCGGCCCGCTCAAATACCGGATGCGCTCCCATAACGACGCTTTCCGCGGCGGATTCTCTTCTTCCCATTTTCTGATCCGTTGCCGCGACCGTTCGTAAAACCTTCCGCCGATCGAAAACGTCAGATGGACCCTGACGCTCTTCCGGATCATCGGGTTCAGCCACCGGTGCCTGTTGCTCGGGTCGAGCCGCTTGATCAGGTCGTCCAGACCGGCGAGTTCGAAGCCGGTCTCGTCCTCGAAGCAGCTGGCCATCAGCCGGTCCAGTGCGCCCTCCTCCGGCCGGTTCGGACGGGCCTCCTCAAACAGCATGTCTTCCAGAATGTCCTTCGGCGCCCGGTCGAGCAGGGTGCGCCAGATCACGCCGTCGCCGTCGAGCCGCCAGTGCGCCGGGCTGACCTGCTTCCAGCCCAACTCCGCCAGCCGGTCGCCGAACCCGGCCTCCGCCACCTGCACCCAGATCGGCTTGTTCGCCGCCGCCATGCGCCCCGTCCATTTGCGAACATATAAGGAACTAACACGGTGGCGCGCCGGTGGCAAGCCGGTTCGGCGGCCGAAGATGCCGTCGCTATCGCCCTCCCCCTCCGGGAAGGGTGTGCCACCGCCTACCCCGCCGCGGCGAGGACCAGGCTTACATTCTGGCCGCCGAAGCCGAAGCTGTTGGAAAGCGCGAACTCGATCTTCTGCACCCGTGCCTCGTTGGGGACGACGTCGAGTTCAATGTTCGGGTCCGGCTCGCGGTAGTTGATGGTCGGCGGCAGCACGCCCTCTCGCAGGGCCTGCACCGTCGCGACGGCCTCGACCGCGCCGGCGGCGGTCAGAGTATGGCCGATCATCGACTTGTTGGAGCTGACCGCCAGCCTGTCCCTGCCGGTGCCGAAGACCTCGGAAATGCCGAGATATTCCATCTTGTCGTTTTCCGGCGTGCCGGTGCCGTGAGCGTTTATGTAATCGATATCGGCCGGTTCCAGCCCGGCGTCGGCGATCGCGCCGGCCATGGAGCGGATAATCGCCCCGCCGTCCGGGTTCGAGCGCGTGCGGTGGAAGGTGTCCGCCGCCTCGCCGCAGCCCAGGATGTAGCCGAGGATCGTTGCGCCCCGGGCCTTCGCACGGTCGGGGTCTTCGAGCACCAGGGCGGCGGCGCCTTCGGCCATCACGAAGCCGTCGCGGTTGCGGGAAAACGGCTTGGCAGCCTGCTCCGGGGGATCGTTCTTGGTCGAGAGCGCCGAGAGCAGGGCGAAGCGGATCAGGGATTCGCTGTTGATGCTGCCGTCGGTGCCGACGCACAGCGCGGCCGTCCGCTCGCCGCGCCGGATCGATTCGACGCCGAGCTGGATCGCCGACGCGCCGGAGGCACATGCCGTTGTCAGCGTGATCGGCGAGCCGGTGCAGCCGTGGCGTGCCGCCAGCCCGTCCGCCAGCGACCCGTTCGTGAACTCATTGTGCCAGGGCAGCGTTGCTTCGGTTCCGGAAACGCCGTCGCCGCGGGCATAGGGTCCGCTGCCCGGGTCCACGGCGTCGAGCAGGTCGAACCGGGAATCCCAGTCATGCTCGATCGGCGGCGCAGCGATGAACAGGTCGCCGTCGATCGCGCCGTCCGCGGCGATACCGCTCGCGGCCACCGCCTCGTCTGCCACGGCTTCCGCCATCGCCCGGCTGAGCGCCGGTATCGTGACCGGTTCGACATCCATGAAATCGACACAGCCGGCGATCCGCGTGCGCAGATCTTCGGTCGGGAAACGGCCGATGCGGCGGATGCCGGACTCGCCGGCGGTCAGGCGGCGCCAGTTCTCCGCCGCGCCGCGCCCGAGCGACGTGATCATGCCGACGCCGGTAATGGCGACCGCGCGGGCGTAGGGATTGCCCGAACCTGTCATCCGCGTGTCACCCGCGTGCTATCCCGTTGCTTCCACCAGGGCCATGGCTTCACCCCGGACATGCCCCCAGCCGGTGACCAGGGCGCGGCGAACCGGGCCGGCGCCGGCGGCTTCGACCGCCGCTTCCGGCGACAGGGGCGCAAAGACCTCGCCGCGCTCGATGCAGACTGTAGCGAGAATGACATTCTGCAGGAAGGCCGCTTCGACGGCGTGGCCGACCGCCTGGGCTATGCCCCGCACCGGCGCGCCGGCCGCCGCATCTTCGAGAAACGCCCGTTCGGCAGCGGTGATGCCGGTCGACGCGCCGGCGCCGCTGGCACCGCTCAGCACGGCCGTTTCCGATCCGGCCGGTCCGGCGTTCATTTTTTCGAGTTGCCGCCGGGCGGTCTGCGCCGGATCGCCGGCGCCCCGGTCGGTGCGGTCGCTTTCCACGCTGCGCAGCACGGCCCGTACCGCCGCGCCGCGGGCCGCTGCACTCTCGCGCGATTCGAGCACCAGGAAGGCGCCGGCTGCGCCGAAACAGATGCCGGCGTCGGGCCGCGACCACAGATCGGCGAAGCCGTCGCGCAGCAACAAGCCGCCGGCATTGTAGGAAATCTGGATTTCCGGGCGCTCGGACGCGAAGGCGGCGCCGACCAGAAATATATCGCCCTGGCCGGCCGCCAGCCGGCGATGGGCGATGCGCAGGGCGTCGGCGCCGGCGGCCTCCTCGCCCATAAAGGTCCGGCTCGAGCCGGAGACCTTGTAGACGATGGAAATGTTGCCGGCGAACAGGTTCGGCAGCTGCGCCAGGAACAGGGTCGGCCTCAGCCCGTCGGCCATCTGGGCCGTTATCCATGCGTCGCGCGCGTCGCGCCCGGGCGCGCCTTCGAGAATCTGGCGGTCCAGTTCCAGATCGCGCTCGCCGCCGCCCGACGCCACGATCATGTGGGTCCGCTGCAGCAGATCCGTTTCGCCCTTGAGCCCTGCCATGTCCAGCGCCAGCCCGGCAGCGTAGGCGCCGTATTGCATCATCGGCCCCATGGCACGCCGGTCGCCGGGCCGCGGCACCTGGGCGGCGAGATCGTAGTCGCCGATGGTGTGGATCGGGAACGGGGCGGTCGCGATTTCGTCGACGCGGGCGCGGCAGACGGCCGGATCGTTGAGCGCGGCCCACCAGGCTCCCGGCGTCTCGCCGAGCGGCGAAAGCAGGCCGTAGCCGGTTATGCAAACCTCGCGTTCCGTCACCTCTGTGCCCCGCCTGGCCCGGCCGCAGTCACCAGCGCGCCGATCTCCCGGGCCCGGGCGATCACAAGCTCACGCAATTCGGGCGCCGGAAACGGCATGGTCCTATAGCGGATTTCGCAGTCGGCTGCACGCCGGTCCTCAAGCGAAATCCGGCCTTCGATGGCCGAAATGCCCGAGCTGACCTGCTGTACTTCGGCATCGATCCGCAGGATCGCGCCGGGTTCGACGGCTTCGCGGATGCGCGCCTTCACCACCTGGGTCAGAACCGGCATCCGGCTGTAGCCGTCGAGCGCCATCAGGAGGAAACCGCCGCATTGTGCGACGGTCTCGACCAGCAACGTGCCGGGCATGACCGGATAGCCGGGAAAGTGGCCCTCGAAAACGGTCGAGCGTTCGGGAACCTGCGCGCGGCACCGGATGGTCTGCCGCTCCAGGTCGATGGCCTCGACCCGGTCCACCATCTGGAAATATTCGAGATTCACGATCGTTCGCCGGAGCGGAGCGGTTTGCGCCGTCGGGCGGGCCGGTCAGGCGGCCTTGGCGGCGCGCAGTTCCTCGATCCGGACGACCAGGTTTTTCATGACGAAGAATTCGTCGGCGTCCGCGTCGCCCTGGTTGACCTCCTCCATCCATTGCTCGACCGGCATCTTGATGCCGAACTTCTTGTCGATGTCGAAGGTTACGTCCAGGAAATCCAGGCTGTCGATGCCGAGGTCGTTCACGGCATGGGAATCCGGGCCGATGTCCGCCCGGTCGATCGAGCAGATGTCAGCGATGATATCGGCGACCGAATCGAAGGTTTCCTGGTTGAATGCGGTCATCGAGGTCTCCGCTCGCAATGCGGTATTCCGGGTGGCGCCCGAAGGTCAGTGGACGATTGATCGGTCGGAAAAGAAAATAAAGTCAACCGGTTAGCGCGCGGGCAGGTCAGGGGTTCGCAGACGGCCAGAACATAGTCGCGCTGCCTGCCCGGCGGCATCGTGTGTTTTGTCGCGCCGGTGCCCGGCCTGCCGGTTCAGGAACCCCAGCGCCGGTGGAGCCAGAGCCATTGCTCCGGCGACTGGCGCACCCAATCGGCGATCCTGTCGTTGACCCGCTGCATGAAGCGGGCTTCGTCGGCCCGGCTGTCGCCGGTCCGTTCGATCTGCATCGGATCGGTGATTTCGATGGCAAAGCGCCGCCCGCCCAGCCGTCGGCAGCAGGCGCCGAACACCGGCGCGTCGAAGCGCAGGGCAAAGCGCGCGAGGGTAACCCCGGTCATGGCCGGCCGGCCCATGAAATCCAGCGCCATGCCCCTGTTGTTCTTCTGGTCGACCAGTAATGCCAACCGGCCGCCCTGGGCCATGACACGGCCGGCAGCGAGGCCGCCCTGATACCCTTTGGGCAACAGGGCGAACTGGCCGGCGCGCATCCGGTCGAGCAGCGGGCCGACATAGGGATTGTTCGGACGACGGAAGACGACGGAGGTGAAAACGCCGAATTTCGCCGCGCCGACGGCCAGGAATTCCCAATTGCCCATGTGCGGCACGAAGATCAGTGCCGGCCCGCGGTGGGTCAGCAGGCGAAGGAAATTCTGGGCGCCCCGGATCTCGAGGCGCCCGCCGCGCAGGGTGACGGATTCGCCGGTCCGCGCCGCCGCCATGAGGCGCTCGATGCCGGTCTCCGACAGCGCCTCCTGCAACGCGGGATCCCACAGTGCGTCGATGCGCGCCGATTCGGCGGCCACCCGGCCCAGATTGTCCCACATCCGGCGCACGATCTGCCGCCGCCGCGCCCGCGTCATGTCCGGGAAGATTCGTTTCAGATTTGCCTTGGCGCGGCGGGAAAAAGGCAGCAACGGGCCAATCGTTCGTCCGATAATCCCGCCGATAGCGGAAGCGGCTGCCGAGGGGACGAGGCGCATCGCCCCCCAGAAAAGATAGACCGGCACAGCCTCCAGCGCCCAAATGAGCGGCAGGAACCGCACCGCCCGCGCAGCAGCCCTCCGACGCCCCATACCTCAGCGCCCCCGCCTGTCTGTCAGATGCAGCGAATGACCGGCGAAGATGGTGCCCAGGGGCGGAATCGAACCACCGACACCGTGATTTTCAGTCACGTGCTCTACCAACTGAGCTACCTGGGCTCCGCATCCGGGCGCCGATCGCCAAAGGACGGGCCCGCAACCGCTCGCGAAGAACGCGATGTATAGGTTTGTCGGCCCGGCAAGTCCACCCGCTGCGCCTCAATGCGCCAGCACGCCGCGTCGCCCCTTGCCGCCCCCCTCGCCCGATTCGTCACCCAACTCACCGGCGGGTTCGCGGGCGGGTTCGTCGGCGGGATCTTCGTCCTCGTTCCGCTCGGAGGGATCGGCCGGGATGCGGTAATCCTCGTTGAACCACCGCCCGAGGTCGACGTCGGCGCAGCGGCGCGAGCAGAAGGGCCGGTACTCAGATACGGCCGGCTTGCCGCAGACCGGGCATCGCTCCGGCGGGCCCGTCATCGCGCCGGCCCGTCCGGCATTTCACCAAACCGGATCATCCCGTGCCCTCGAGAAGGGCCCAGGTTTCGAACAGCGGGAGGCCGACGATATTCGAATAGGAGCCGGAAATCCGCCGCACGAAAATGGCAGCCCTGCCCTGAATGGCATAACCGCCGGCCTTGTCCTGCCATTCGCCGCTCTCGATATACCGGTCGATTTCGTCGGCATGCAGCCGCTTAAACGTGACGGCGGACTGCACAACCCGTACCGCGATTCTCGCCGGGGGGCCGGCGTGGCCCGAGGGCGCCGAAGCGGGAATCGCCAGCGCAATCGCGCCGATTACGCGGTGCCGGCGGCCCGACAGGAGGCGCAGACAGCGGCGCGCCTCGGCCGCATCCCGTGGCTTGCCGAGAATGCGCCGGCCGGCGGCAACCGCGGTATCGGCGGCGAGCACCCGGTCTGCGCTGCAGCGACGGCTGACCTGGAGGCATTTTTCGTGCGCCATCCTTGCGGCATAGGCCTTCGGCAATTCGGCGCGGCGCGGAGTCTCATCGATGTCGGCGGGAAGCACCCGGCCGGGCGCGAGGCCCACCTGGGCAAGAAGTTCGAGGCGGCGCGGCGAGGCGGAGGCAAGAACGAACGTCACGATCCACGAACGCTCAACAGATTGGTCCGGCCACGGGCGCCTGTTCGAGGCGCCCTACTTGAAGCGAAACGTGATCCGCCCCTTGGTCAGGTCATAGGGCGTCATTTCCACGCTGACTTTGTCGCCCGTCAGAACCCGGATTCGGTTCTTGCGCATCTTGCCCGACGTGTGCGCCAGGATTTCATGGTCGTTCTCCAGCTTCACGCGAAACATTGCGTCCGGCAGGATTTCAGTGACCGTCCCCGAAAATTCCAGCAGATCCTCTTTCGCCATCCGGCCGTTTTCCTTGGAATTGTCTACATGTTGCGGGCGAACATGGCCGGGCCGGAAGCCCGGGTCAAGCGGCTTGCCCGGACCTCTACCAAGGCAAATACCCGAAAATTGGCAGGATTGGCGCCGGTTCGGCCGACCGGAAGCGCCGGCCCCGGCTGCGGACGGCGTTACTGGATGTGCGTCTGGACGCCGGCGAGCAGATAGCGGCGCGCCGGAACGCACGGCGCGCTCCGATCCACGACGATGGCGATGTTGAACGCCACGCCGCCATGTTCGGCGATCCACTTCTTGCCGGTGCGCTCGCGCGGATCGATGGCGTAGTCCATATGCGAAGTCGCTGCGACGACGGCGACGACGGCCAGGGCGGGGCACAGCCAGGCGAGGGGGCGGCGGATCGAATCCAGTTTCATGGCACCGTCCGGAAATCGGGGCGCAGGCCGGAATCCGACCCGCACGGCAGAGGAATTGTGTATTCAATTAGTCAAATTGAATAAAGATGTCGAGCACGTTTTGGGAATTTAGCAATATTTATGACAATCCGGTATAATCAATAGATATACTAAATGAAAATGCGGTGGACCGAAGCAGAGTACCGGCCCGGTGGGTCATCCGGGCTAGGGCTTCATCGCAGGCGCGAACCGGGAGCGGATGCGCTGGAAAATCCGGTCGCGAACCTGCCGGTAGGCGTCCAGCCGCTGTTCCCGGTTTCCTTCGACGATGCTCGGATCGAACGTGTTCCACAGTTCGACCTCGACCGAACTGGTCCGGGTCATTTCCAGAGCCCGGTGGTGCGCTTCCGGCGACAGGGTTATGACTATATCGAACAGGTCGTCCTCCAGGTCGTCGAACGTCTTGGCGGCATGGCGTGAAATATCGATGCCCATCTCCTCCATGACGGCAACCGCGAATCCGTCCACCTCCCGCGCCCGCATGCCAGCCGAATCGACATAAATCCGGGTGCCGTGCAGAAATTTCAGGAAGCCCTCGGCCATCGGCGAGCGAATGGCGTTCATCGTGCAGGCGAACAGGACGCTGCCGGGCAGCTCGCTCATCCGGATGCGCGCCTCGCGCACAAGCATTCGATGCGCACCTGCCCGCCCCTCACACTTTGATATGCAGGACGCACAACAGGGTGAACAGCCGCCGCGCGGTATCGAAATCGATCTCGATCCGGCCCTTGAGCTGGTTTTGCAGCAATTCCGACCCTTCGTTGTGCAGGCCGCGCCGGCCCATATCGATGGCCTCGATCTTGCTGGGGCTGGCCGTCTTGATCGCCGCGAAATAGCTTTCGCAGACCGTGAAATAATCCTTCACCGTCCGCTTGAACGGCTGCAGGGACAGGGGAACGACCGTCAGTTCGGCATCGTCGCTGTCGCGGATATCGAACAGCAGGCGGTTTTCGCTGACTGAAAGAACGAGGTTGTACGGGCCCTGAGCCTCGACCGCCGGTGCGAAGGTGTTTTCCTCCAGCAGGTCGTAGATCGCGACGGCCCGTTCGTGTTCGATATCCGGATTGCGCCGGACGACCGTTCTCTCGTCCAGGCGGATATCGGCGAGGCGGGCCTTCTCAGCCATCGCCCTCAGCCGTCACCGGGCAGCTCGCTTTCGGCAAGCCGGATACCGACCGAAAGGGCATGCGCATCCAGCCCCTCGGCCGTCGCGAGCGTCACCGCATCGGGCCCGACCGCCTTCAGCGCCGCAGCGTCTCCCCTGATGGTCGACGTCCGCTTCATGAAGTCGAGCACGCCGAGCCCCGAGGCGAACCGCGCGGTGCGGGAGGTCGGCAAGACATGATTCGGGCCGCCGATATAGTCGCCGATAGCCTCGGGAACGTGTCGGCCGATGAAGATCGCGCCGGCATGGCGGACCGAGGCGGCCAGCGTTTCGGCGCCGTCCATCGCCAGTTCGAGATGCTCCGGTGCAATGCGGTCGATCAGAGGCACAGCCGCCGGCAGCGAATCGACCACGACGATCGCACCCAGCTTTTCCCAGCTCTCGCGTGCGATGGCCGCCCGGGGCAGCCCTTCCAGATGCCGTTCGACGGCCGCCGAGACCCGGTCGGCGAAGGCCGGGCTGTCCGTGATCAGGATCGCCTGGGCGGCGGTATCGTGCTCGGCTTGGGACAGCAGGTCCGCGGCAATCCACTCCGGGTCGCTGCGCCGGTCCGACACCACCAGGATCTCGGACGGTCCGGCGATCATGTCGATCCCGACGATTCCGAACACCTGCCTTTTGGCCGAAGCGACCCAGGCGTTGCCGGGACCGACGATCTTGTCGACCGGCCGGATCGTCTCCGTGCCGAAGGCCAGCGCCGCGACGGCCTGAGCCCCGCCGACCCGGTAGATTTCGTCGACGCCGGCGATGTCCGCCGCGGCGAGCACAAGATCGTTAACCGCGCCGTCCGGTGTCGGCGCGGCCATGACCAGACGGTCGACGCCGGCAACCCTGGCCGGGATGGCGTTCATCAGCACCGAGCTGGGATAGGCCGCCGTCCCGCCCGGGACATAGAGGCCGGCCGATTCGACCGCCGTCCAGCGCGTGCCGAGCTCGTAGCCGGCTGCGTCGGTAAAGCGCCAGTCGTCGGGTTTTTGGCGCTCGTGGTAGGCCCGGATGCGCCGGGCGGCATGCTCCAGAGCCGAAAGCTGCTGCGCCGGGACGGCCGCGCGCGCTTCTGCGGCCCGTTCTTCCGGTAACCTCAGGCCCGCTGCGTCGGTTTCGAACCGGTCGAACCGCGCGGTATAGTCGAGCAGCGTGGCGTCCCCGCCATCGCGCACCGCGGAGAGGATTTCCGCGACCGCGCCATCGACATCGGCTTCCGCCGCCCGCTTCGCGCCGATAAGCGCGGCAAATTCCGCCTCGAATCCGGGCGCGGACCGGTCAAGCCGCCGGGCTGGCATCGCGCTTCTCCACCGCGCCGGTAAACGCATCGACCCAATGGCGGATTTCCGCCGGTCTCGTTTTCATCGCCGGACGGTTGACGATCAGCCGGGAGGTGACGTCGGCGATCTTCTCGACCTCGACAAGCCCGTTTGCCTTCAGGGTCGCGCCGGTCGACACCAGGTCGACGATCCGGCGGCACAGGCCGAGCGCCGGGGCCAGTTCCATGGCGCCGTTCAGCTTGATGCATTCGGCCTGAACGCCCTGGGCGGCGAAGTGCCGGCGCGTCGTTACCGGATATTTGGTTGCAACGCGGACATGGCTCCAGCGCGACGGGTCTTCGGCGTCGATCAGATCGCGTGTGGCGGCGACCGACAGCCGGCACCGGCCGATCTTCAGGTCCAGTGGCGCGTAAAGTTCGGCATAACGGAACTCGTCCACCACATCGTTGCCGGCGATGCCGAGCTGGGCGGCGCCGAAGGCGACGAAGGTCGCGACATCGAAGCTCCGGACCCGGATGATCTCCAGATTCGGCAGATCGGTGGCGAAGCGCAGCTTGCGCGACGACGGATCGTCGAAATCCGGCTCGGGCCGGATTCCGGCGGCTTTCACCAGAGGCATCGCCTCTGCCAGGATGCGCCCGTTCGGCACGGCGAGCACCAACGGTTCGTTGGCGGCATATGGCAGGTTTGGGGCGTCCATGTCCGGAAGCGTCCTTCGCGAAACGGGTCAGTCCGCTTCGGCATCCTTGTGAGAGGGCCGCCACGCGGTCGGCCAGGGCTCGCCGATATCGTCCAGCCGGCAGTCGATCCCGGAAGCGCGGAGCCGGACGGAAGCAGCACCGGCACAAATTAATGTGATTTCCGTGGCATCAAGCCCGGGCTCGGCCCGGATTGCCAGCAGCGACAATATGTTTGACGCATCGTCACGGTCGAAGCCGCGGGTCTGCACGGCCTGCACCCCGCCGAACAGGACGCCTGCGTTGACCCGGTGATGCGCCGCCGCGCCACGCCGGTTGCCGGCCTGCCCGGAGGAGGCCTCGCCCTCGCCCGCTTCCCAGCAAAACCGGTTCGCGACTATCGCAAACCGGCTCTCGTCCGGCAGGTAGGCCATGTCGGCGACCGGGATCAGCGCATCCTGCAAGACCGCGCCGATGATATCGAGATCGTCCGGGCTTTCCGCCCGCAGCCGTAATTTCCGGAAGTTCATGGCCGGTTTGCGTGCCCCGCTATGAGTCGGCGACGCGCTCGACCCGGGCGCCGCAAGCTCTCAGCTTCTCGACCAGCCGCTCATAGCCGCGATCGAGGTGATACACCCGGTTGATCGTCGTTTCTCCCTCGGCGGCCAGCGCGGCGATAACCAGGCTGGAGGACGCCCGCAGGTCCGTCGCCATCACTTCCGCGCCGTGCAGCTTTTCCACCCCGCGCACCATGGCCGACGCGCCGTGGAGATTCACGTTGGCGCCCATGCGTTTGAGTTCCGGTACATGCATGTAGCGGTTCTCGAAGATGGTCTCGGTGATCATGGAGGCGCCGCTGGCCCTGGACATCAGCGCCATGAATTGGGCCTGCAGGTCGGTCGGGAAACCGGGGAAGGGATCGGTAATGACGTCGACGCCGGTCAGGTCTCCATTCTCGCACGAAACCCGGATGCCTGCCCCGTTCGGCTCCAGCGCAACCCCGGCCTCGCGCAACGCGGCAGCGGCGGCGCCGAACAGGTCTTCGCCGACATTCCGCAAGGTGACGGCGCCGCCGGTGATCGCCGCAGCCATGGCGTAGGTGCCGGCTTCGATGCGGTCGGCGACGACCCGATGTTGCGCGCCGTGCAGTTCCCCGACGCCCTCGATCGCGAGCCGCTCGCTGCCGATACCCGAGATTTTCGCGCCCATGGCATTCAGGCAATGGGCGAGATCGGCCACTTCCGGCTCCAGGGCGACGTTTTCGATCACGGTTGTCCCCTTGGCCAGAGTCGCCGCCATGATGGCATTCTCGCTGGCCCCGACCGAGACTTTCGGAAAGATGATCCGGTTGCCGACAAGGCCGCCTGCCGGCGCCTCGGCGTGAATGTAGCCGCGCCCCAGGCTGATCTCCGCACCCATCTGCTCCAGCGCCATAAGATGCAGATCGATCGGGCGGGAGCCGATGGCGCAGCCGCCCGGCAGCGAAACCGCCGCGTTGCCGAACCGCGCGACGAGCGGCCCGAGCACCAGCACCGACGCCCGCATCTGCCGGACCAGATCGTACGGCGCCATGGTGTTGGGAATGTCGGCCGCTGTCAGCCTGAGGATACCGGGTGCGGTTTCGGCCTCGACGCCGTGCTGCTCCAGCACCTTGATGAGCGTGGCGATGTCGCGCAGCCGCGGCACGTTGGTCAACTCAAGCGTGTCCGCCGTCAGCAGGGACGCCGCCATCAGCGGCAAGGCCGCGTTCTTGGCGCCGCCGATCGGGATGTCGCCGTTCAGGGCTGTGCCGCCGGTAACCCGGATTCTGTCCATCGGCGTTGACCGTTCCCGCTTTCGTCGCCGCTGCGGCGCCGGAGAGATTTCATTTGGGTACTTCTGCGCACTTCGCCAACGGTTCTAGCGAACCTGGCTCAGCGCCTCAACCGGACGGTCGAGCCGGCGCAGCGCCGGTCAATCCGCCTTTCCGCCCGGTTTGTCCTTCTTCCGGCGCCGCAGGTTCTCACGCAACGCCGCCGCCAGCCGGTCCTGCCGGCTTTTGGCCGGCGTCGACTTTCTTGCCGGCCGGACCGAACCGGCCTTGCCCGGCTTGGGCTCGTTTTCCCGATCGGCCAATGCGTCTTCCTTTCCGGCCGCGGCGTCTACGACCGGCCCGCTTCACTTCGCCCGGCAACCGCCGCCCCGCGCCGCATTGACGCCCGGCGAGCGCATCCGCATATTCCGCCCGCTTTCGCGCGGCCTGCCCGATCCGTTCCGGGAGACCGCCCGAACCACGCCCGACTCATGGCGCGCCGCGGTAGCTCAGGGGTAGAGCACACCCTTGGTAAGGGTGGGGCCGGGAGTTCAAATCTCCCCCGCGGCACCAGCCCCCAATTTGCTCAGTGTCGAACATCGTCCTGCCGACGGCATCAGTCGCTGCGTTGCCCGGTGGAGGCACCGGACGCGCCGGACCCGGCGACGCCGTCCCCGCCGGCCGCCTCGCCGCTGCTCTGCGCAAGCATTTTCTTGTAGCGCTTCTGGCCACTGCGGTGGACGAAGAACAGGATGCAGCAGACGATCGCGAAGACGGCGAGCATGACGTAGCCGAAATTCTCGCTGATATCGCCCAGCACCTCCTCAAACGCCTTGGCGAGGATATAGCCGCCCCAGGCGAAGCTGTTGGCCCAGATGAAGGCGGCGATGAAGTTGAACAGGGCGAAGCGGCCCCAGGGATAGCCGTTCATGCCGAGCGCCGGCGAGGCCACGTTGCGCACCCCGTAGATAAAGCGGAAGCTGAGGATGAACAGCACGTCGTATTTCTGGACCATGTCCATGGCCACGGCGACGCCCGACTTCAGCTTGGGCATCCGGACCAGCAGCTTCGCGCCGAAGAAGCGGCCGAGCGCGAACCAGCACTGATCGCCGCAGAAGCTGCCCAGCCAGGCCGCGAGAATCAGGATGTAGATGTTGAGATCGCCCTTGAACGCGGCGGCGCCGGCGAAGATCACGAAGCTTTCGCCCTCGATGAAGGTCCAGCCGAACGTGATGGCGTAGAAGAGGTTCTGATATTCGCGGATCAGTTCGGCGACGTCCAAGGGAACCCCTTTTGCATCGTTGGACGCGGGCGCCGGATTCGGCTGCGCGTCAGACTGGCAATGTCGTAAACACCGGATGCGGGAGCACTGCAAGCCCCCGCGGCTGGAACTTAACGGAGCAGAAGGATATCGGCATCATGGCCTATTCGACCCTTACCTATGAACGCGACGGCCGGGTTGCCAGAATAACCTTCGACCGGCCGGCGCGGCTGAACGCCATCGCCGCCGCCACGCCGGACGATATCACCGCCGCAGTCGCCGAGGCCAATGGCGACGACCGGGTCCACGTTATCGTCCTTTCAGGGCGCGGCGCGGCCTTCTGTTCGGGGTACGACCTGAAGGATTTCGCCGAAGGCTCCAGCGCGGGGATCCAGGAGCGCATGCCCTGGGACCCGATGAAGGACTATGCCCTGATGAAGGGCTACACCGAGAAGTTCATGAGCCTGTGGCGCTCCTACAAGCCGGTCATCTGCAAGGTGCAGGGCTATGCCGTTGCCGGTGGCTCGGACATCGCGCTGTGCTGCGACCTGGTCGTGATGGCGGAGGATGCGCGGATCGGCTATCCGCCGGCCCGGGTCTGGGGCTGCCCGACCACCGCCATGTGGGTCTACCGGCTGGGCGCGGAGGGCGCCAAGCGCATGCTGCTGACCGGCGATCTCGTGACCGGGGCCGAGGCGAAGGCGATGGGCCTGGTGACCGACGCCGTGCCCGCCGAACGGCTCGATGACCGGGTCGAGGAACTGGCGCAGCGGCTGGCCGGCGTGCCGAAGAACCAGCTGATGATGCAGAAGCTGACGATCAACCAGGCCATGACCAACATGGGCCTGGAAACCACCCAGACGATCGCCACGATCTTCGACGGCATCACCCGCCATTCGCCCGAAGGCATGGCCTTCAAGCACCGGGCCGAGGAGGTCGGCTTCAAGCAGGCTGTCAAGGAACGCGACAGCGGCGACTATCTCGACGAACTCTGGCCGATCCGCACCGGCCCGGTGCAGTACGAATAGACCGGGGCCGGCAGCCGGCCGGATCGGTCGGATCGTTTCAATTGGTCGGACATAAACTTTCAATCGGTCGGGAATTGACTTTCAATCGGTCGGACGCAAACCGGGCGGAACCGGGGCGGAAATGGAGCACCGGGCGGGCGCCCGGCACTCGCCGGTGGCCACGGGGAGGCCGCGCTTTCAGACGCGAACCGCCACAACATCGAAACCGTAGAAATCCCTACTTCGGGAGATATCAATAATTGACTAGTCATTAAACTTTCATATGATGCCCGCCTGATCTGGAGGGCGTGAATTGACCGAGGCAGCATCCCGATCCGGCACCCGGCCGTCACCTGGCGGGAATTTGCGCGTGGACATGGACAGCCACATCCCGGCGCTGTTCGTAACGCTCGGCGGCAAGATCGGGCTGCACGCTTTGCGTCACCATGCGCGCGCACGCGGGCTCGACCTGCGCGAGTGGCGCATCATTCAGGTTCTTGGCGGCGATGGCCGCTCGACGATCTTCGCGGTCGCGGACCGGATTGCCATGGACCGCGGCGGCACGAGCCGTTCGGTCGCCCGGCTGGAGAATCGCGGACTGGTGACGCGGCAGGACGATCCGTCTGACCGGCGCCGGTCCTATGTCGAACTCACGGACGAGGGCTGGGCGGTTCACGACGAAATCGCCCGTTTCGCGCTCGCCCGCGAAGAACGTCTCCTGAGGAATTTCTCGCCGGGCGACAGCGCGCGATTGCGGCGATACCTCAACGCGCTGGCCGCCGAAGCCGACGCGATGATCGCCGAAGGGTGGTCGCCGTGACCCGACCCAGTGATTCCCAATTTCATGATTCCCGGCTCCATGATTCCGGGCCGGCGGACACGCCGGACCCCGTGCGGGGCGGAACGAGGGAGATACCGATGTCCGATTTCGCCATGGAGCCCCTGGTCCACGACGTCTGGTATGTCGGCGCCTGGTCCCACGAACTGGACGGCGGGCCGATCGCGCGCAGGATCATGGGCGAGGATGTCGTGCTGTTCCGCAGCGGCGACGGCACGGCGGCCGCCCTGGAGGACCGCTGTTGCCATCGCGGCGTGAAGCTGTCGCTGGGCGCCCCGGTCGAGCAGGGCCTGCAATGCGGCTATCACGGCCTGGTCTTCGACGGCAGCGGCGCCTGCGTCGTCAATCCGGGCGAGAAACCCAGCCCGGCCTTCTGCGTCCGCGCGTTTCCGGTCGTCGAGCGCCAGCACTTCGTCTGGATCTGGATGGGCGATCTCACGCAGGCCGACCCCGGCCTGATCGTCGACTTCGCCTGGCACGACAGGACGGACGAGTGGAATTTCCAATACGCGCGCTACGACATCGCCGCCAACTTCATGTTCATGATGGACAACCTGATGGATCTGACCCACCTGGGCTATGTCCACACGTCGACCATCGGCGGCAACCCCGGCGAACACGACGCCGCCGAGCTGACCACGACGCGCACCGAGCGCGGCGCCCGCTATGTCCGGTGGATGATGGAATCGACCCCGCCGCCGTCCTTCGTCAAGGTCGCCGGCTTCAAGGGCAAGGTCGACCGCTGGCAGGACTTCGAGTATGTCGCACCGGCATCGGTCCTACAGTGGGGCGGCGGCCACGACGCCGGCACCGGCGGGCGCAAAAACCGCGAGAAACCCGGCGGCATGGCCGTCAGGCTGTTTCACCATGCGACCCCGGCCGACGAGGAAAACTTCCACTATTTCTTTTCCACCGCCGTCCGCGGCCAGGCGCTCGATGCGCCGGCCAACACCGCCTTCCACGAAGACATCTTGGAAGCGTTTCTCGAAGACAAGATATTCATCGAGGCGCAACAGGAAGCGGTCGGCAAGGACCCGGCTCGCAAACTCCTGTTGCGCGGCCACGACAAGGCCGTGGCCTACTGCCGCCGGGCGATCAGGAAAATGCGGGAAACCGGGTTTGCCGCCGCAGCGGAATGACCGCGCCCGCCTCCGGCGGATGCGGCGGAGATTGCCCGGTAGCGGCAGCCGCCCCGGTGCGATAAGAATGCGCCGGGTTCGCCGATTCGAACCGAAATCTGGGAGGAAACCATGAAAGTCATTGCCCTGGCCGCCGCGGGCGCGGCAGCCCTCGCCTTCGCCGCCACTGCGCCGGCGTACGCACAGACCTACAGCATCGGCACCAATCCGCAGGGCTCGTCGGCCTATGCGACCGGCGCCGCCGTCGCCAAGGTCGCCAAGGACGTGGTCGGGCTGCGCGCCCGCGTCGTGCCCCAAGGCGGCCCGGTCGTCACCCTGCCGCTGGTCAACTCCGGCCGGCTGAAATTCTCGATCGCGGTCAGCGTCGTCACCGCCTTCGCCAACCAGGGCAAGGCGATGTTCAAGGGCAAGCCGCAAAAAGATGTCCGCGTGGTCGCCGTGGTGCGCACGCTGCGCCTGGGCATCTTCGCGGCGAAGGACTCAAAGATCGCTTCGGTCGCCGATCTCAAGGGCAAGAAGATTTCCTCTGGATTCGCCAAGCAGCGCATCCAGGGCCTGTTCTGGCGCGCCCTGCTCAACATGGCGGACCTGACCTTCAAGGATGTCAAGGGCGTCCCGGCGCCGAACGGCGTGCGCGGTGTCGACGATTTCATGGGCGGCAAGGTCGATGCCGGCATGTTCTCCATCACCTCCGGCAAGATGCGCCAGGCCTACGCCTCGCGCGGTTATAAATATGTTTCGCTGCCGGACGATCCGGCGTCGGTGAAGAAGATGCAGGCGATCGCGCCGGGCTCGGTGGTCGAAAAAATAGGCCCGTCGCCGGCCTACGCCGGCGTGACCGGCCCGACCAACATCATGGCCGCGCCCTTCATCGTCACGGCGAACGTTACGGTGCCAGATGACCTCGTCTACAAGCTGGTCAAGGCCATGGCCGCCAACAAGAAGATGATGGTCGCCGCCTTCAAGGGCATGGCCGGCTTCAATCCGAAGAAGATGTATGTCGATATCGGCGTGCCCTATCATCCCGGCGCGATGAAATACTACCGCGAGACCGGCCAGGCGAAGTAAGCCCGGCCTCTTCGGAGCGCGGCTGTGACGGACGCCGTTCCCGAAGCGGAGTCCTACGCCACCGAGGTTGAAGCGGAGGCCGCCGCCCCCACGGGCGACATCCTGGTCAGGTGGGTGGGTGGCGGCCTGTGCGCCCTGCTGACCGCCGGCGCCCTGCTCTGGGCGGCGGACCTCTACCGCGCCGTCGATCTCGTTTTCATGAACGAGCAGTTCTACGCCGCCATGCTCGCGATCGGGCTGGCGGCGCTCTATCTCACCGTGCCGGCTCGCAAGGGGGAGCCGCGCACCCACGTACCCTGGTACGACCTGATTATCGCCGCGATTTCCGCCGCCGCGGCGCTCTATGTGACGGTCGAATACCCGACCATCCTGGACAATTTCGCCGACAACCCGCCGGACGCCGTGGCAGCGGCGGCGATCCTGCTGGCCGCCATCGTGGAAGGCCTGCGGCGGACCGCCGGCCCCATCCTGTTCGCCTTCCTGCTGTTTTTCCTGATTTTCGCCCTGGTCGGCCATCTGATTCCGGGCCGGCTGCAAGGCGAGAATGTGCCGGTCGATCGGCTGGCGATTTATGTCGTGCTCGACGCCAACGGCATGTTCGGCTTCCCGATGAAGGTGTCGACCACCATCGTGCTGGCCTTCATGTTCTTCGGCTTTCTGCTTGAGCCGGCGGGCGGCGCACGCTTCTTCACCGATATCTCCGCCGGACTGATGGGCCGGTTCCGCGGCGGCTCGTCCAAGATCGCCATCGTCGGATCCAGCTTGTTCGGCTCGATCTCCGGCAGCGCGGTCTCCAATGTCGTCTCGACCGGCGTCATCACGATACCGCTGATGAAGCGCGGCGGCTATCCGACCCACTCGGCCGCGGCGATCGAGGCGGTGGCCTCGACCGGCGGGCAGCTCATGCCGCCGATGATGGGCGTCGCCGCCTTCGTCATGGCCGAGCTGTTGCAGATCGGCTACGCCGAGGTCGTGCTCGCAGCGCTGATCCCGGCAATCCTCTATTACGCCGCGCTGTTCATCCAGGTCGATCTGCAGGCGGCGCGAGACGGCATCCTGCGGATCGATAAATCGCTGATCCCGCGGCTGCTGCCGGTGGCGGGCCGCGGCGGCATCTTCCTGACGCCCTTCGTCGTCATCGTGCTATGCCTGTTCCGCTGGTCGCTCCAGCCGGAGACAGCGGCGCTCTACGCTGCGCTTACGCTGCTGCCCATCGGCTTCCTGCTCGGCTATGGCGGAGACCGGCTGACCATCCGCTCGCTGGTCGCCAGCTTCGTCAAGACCGGCAAGGCCGGGCTGGAACTGCTGATGATCGGCGGCGCAGCCGGCGCGATTATCGGTGTGCTGAACATTTCGGCCCTCGGCTTCGCGCTGACCAGCGAACTGGTCGGCATCGCCGGCGGCAGCCTGTTTATCCTGCTCATCCTGGCAGCGATCGTGTGCATCCTGCTCGGCATGGGCATGCCGACGCTCGGCGTCTACATCCTGCTCGCCACGCTGGTCGCGCCGGCGATCATCGAACTCGGTGTGCCGGATCTCTCGGCCCACCTGTTCGTGATGTATTTCGGCATGATGTCAATGATCACGCCGCCGGTCGCCATCGCCGCCTTCGCCGCCGCGACGCTTGCCGGCGCGCCGATGATGAAGACCGGCTGGCAGGCCGTGAAATACGGCTGGTCGGCCTATCTGATCCCGTTCGTCTTCATCATGTCGCCGGCGCTCATCATGCAGGGCGGCGCGCTCGAGGTGGCGCTGAGCTTCACGACCGCCCTGTTCGGCGTGTTCCTGGTCTCGGTCGCAGTGACCGGATTCCTGTTCACGACGATCCTCCCGCCGCTCCGCGCCGTCTACGCCATAGCCGGCCTTGCGCTGATCGTGCCGATCGCCGCCTTCGCCGAGGCGCCGTGGCTCAACCTGGTCGGTGGCGCCGTCGGCGCGGCGCTGATCGCCGCCGATGTCGTCAGGCGCCGGGCGCGCGCGGCCCTTCCCGCCACTGCCGGAGAATAGAATGGCCGCCTCCCGTTCCGCCTCGAAACGCCCGAACTTCCTGATGATCGTCACCGACCAGCAGCGGGCGGACTATCTGGGCTGCGCCGGCCACCCGATTCTGAAAACGCCGCATATCGACGGCATCGCCGCGCGGGGCATCCGGTTCGACCGCTTCTATGTCGCCAACCCGGTGTGCATGCCCAACCGGGCGACCCTGGTGACCGGCCGGATGCCGTCGCTGCACGGCGTCCGGCACAACGGCATCCCGCTGTCGCTGTCGGAGAACACATTCGTCGATCTTATGCGGCACGAAGGCTACCGCACCGGCCTGATCGGCAAGAGCCATCTCCAGAACATGACGGACAACCTGCCCGAGATGGAGCGCCGGTCCGAGCCGCGTGACGACGCCTTCGCCGAGGCGCGCAAGCCGGAACCTGTCGCCGGCGACGCCTATGAAGAGGAGCGGCCCTGGACGTGGAAGGAGGATCCGGACCACCAGATCGCCACGCCCTTCTACGGCTTCGAGGATGTGGCGCTCGCCACGATGCACAGCGACAAGGTGGGCGCCGCCTATATCGCCTGGATGAAGGCGCGGGGCGGCGATCCGGACACCATGGTCGGCCCGGAAAACAGCCTGCCCCACGACTATGTCGCGCCCCAGGGCTGGCGCACGGCCGTGCCGGAAGACCTGTATCCCACCAGCTATGTCGCCGAGGAATCGATGGACTGGCTGGAGGCCTATGCCGGGGAAGGCGGCGACCGGCCGTTCTTCCTCACGGCCTCGTTCCCCGACCCGCACCATCCCTTCACGCCGCCGGGCAGATACTGGGACATGTACGACCCGGCGGATTTCGACCTACCGGAGAGCTTCCACCGGCTGGGCAACCAGGCGCCGCCGACCCTGCAATGGATGTGGGAAAACCGCCCGCCGGGCGATGGCAGCCGCAATGTCGGCCAGGTCGCCTATACCGTGACCGAGCGGGAAGCGCGCGAATCGATGGCGCTGACCTGCGGCATGATTACGATGATCGACGATGCCGTCGGCCGGATCCTCGCCAGGCTCGAAGCGCTCGGCCTCGCCGACAACACCGTCGTCGTCTTCACCGCCGATCACGGCGATTTCCTGGGCGACCACCGGGTCATGCTGAAGGGCCCGATGCATTACGGGGGGTTGGTGAAGGTGCCGTTCCTCTGGGCCGAGCCGGACGGCGTCAATGGCGGCGCGACCTGCTCCGCCCTCGCCGGCACCGTCGATATCGCGCGCACGATGCTGAGCCGCGCCGGCATCGCCCCGTATAACGGCATCCAGGGCCGCAGCCTGGCGCCGGAAATCGCTACCCTGGAGGACCACGGCAGCGGCGCCGCGCTGATCGAGGACGACCAGCAGCGCACGATCATGGGTTTCGAAAGCGACTTCCGCGTACACTCGTTGATCACGCGGCGCTGGCGGCTGTCGGTTTACAGCGGCGCCGGCCATTGCGAGCTGTACGACCTGGAAAACGACCCCCACGAACTGACCGACCTGTACAACGACCCGGCCTATGCAACGGTCAAGGCGGAAATGCTGGAGCGCCTGGCCAAGGCCGAGATCGAAACCGTTGACCGCAGCCCCTTCCCGACCGCGATTGCCTGAGCGTGCACTGCGCGCGTCAGGCGTTGACGTCGATCACCGTGCGGCCGCGGACGCCGCCTTTCAGGATGGTCTCGCCGGCGGCGAAGGCTCCGTCGAGGGGGATGACCCCGGTCATCGCCTCCAGCTTCCCGATCGGCAGATCGCTGGCGAGGCGCTGCCACGCCGTCTTGCGCGGGGCGGCCGGATACATCACCGAATCGATGCCGAGCAGGCTGACGCCGCGCAGGATGAAAGGCAGGACGGTGGTGGCGAGATCGTTGCCGCCGGCATTGCCGCAGACCGCGACAGCGCTGTGCACGCCCATCTGCGCGGCGGCGGTCGCCAAGGTCGGGCCGCCCACGGCATCGACACAGCCCGCCCATTGCGCCTTTTCGAGCGGCCGGCCGGTCGCTTCCAGCCGGCCGATCACGTTCGCTGCGCCGAGGCCGCGCAGATACTCCTCCTCGTCGCTCTTGCCGGTCGAAGCCGTGACCTCATGGCCCAGCGCCGCCAGAATCGCGACGGCGACGCTGCCGACCCCGCCGGATGCGCCGGTCACCAGCACCGGGCCGGCGCCGGGCCGCAGCCCGGCATGCTCCAGCGCCATCGCCGAGATCATGGCCGTGAAGCCCGCCGTGCCGATCGCCATGGCTTGGAAATTGGTCAGCCCGTCCGGCACCTTGACCAACCAGCCGGACTTGACCCGCGCCTTCTGGGCGAAGCCGCCCCAGTGCCGCTCCCCGAGGCCCCAACCGGTCAGGACGACCCGGTCTCCCGCCGCAAAATCCGGCGACGCGGACTCCTCGACCGTGCCGGAAAAGTCGATGCCCGGCACATGGGGATAGGTGCGCACCAGCCGCGCCAGCCCTTTCAGGATCAGGCCATCCTTGTAGTTCAGGTCGGAATAGTCGATGCGGACGGTGACGTCGCCGTCGGGCAGCCGGCCGTCATCAAGGTCAGTCACGGCGCCGGCGACATTGCCGTCGTTTTCTTCGAGCAGGATGGCGCGGAAGGTCATATCGATCTCACGGGGTTATGATATTTCAGGGCTTGGCACGGTGCGGGCACAGCGTGCATCCCTGTCGCGTGTCAAATCAGGTCTCGCCCGCCAATGCAAGGCGGGCGCGGCGAAATTGGCCGTGGAGCGATGGCGAACGGATCCGACGAATCTTCGGCAACCCCGGTCTGGCCGCCGATCCACCGTCTGACGCATGACGGGCGCAGCGGCGAACTTTTCGTCATCTTTCTGGTCAACCTGGCGCTGTCGATCCTCACGCTGGGCATCTACCGCTTCTGGGGCCGGACGCGGATCCGCCGCTATGTCTGGAGCCAGACCAGCCTGCTTGGCGAGCCGCTGGAATATACCGGGCGCGGCATCGAACTGTTCCTCGGCTTCCTGTTCGCCATAGCGCTCATTTATGGCCCGATCATCGGCCTGTTTTTCCAGCGGGGCGGCGAAATTCCGGACCTCGGCTTGGATCCGTTGCCGGAAGCGGTTGCCGTACTCGGCGAGTTTTTCCTGATCCTCCTGGCTGCAACCCCGATTCTTGTGCTGTTCTACTATGTCGCCCTGTTCGCGGCGTATCGCTATCGCATTTCGCGAACATCCTGGCTCGGCATCCGCGGCGGCATGGAAGGGTCGGCCTGGAGTTACGGCGTATTGGGCCTCTTCTATGGCTTTATGAATGCGATCACGTTGGGCTGGACCAAGCCCTGGGCCGATTCGGTGGTGTTCAAATACCGCTTGTCCAGGATCTGGTTCGGCAATGAAATATTCGAATCGCAACTCGATGCCACAGGCCTCTACAGCCGCTTCACGCTGGCCTGGATCGGCACGGCGGTAGCGACGGTCGCCTCTATCGCTGCGTTCGGATTTTTGCTGGAGAGCAACCCGGACCTGTTCCGCAATCCCACACCGGCAACGTCATGGCGATTGAACACGATCGCCACCGCAATATACCTGTTTCCCTTAATCGTCTATCAGTTGCTGATCTGCGCCTACAAGGCGGCCCTGGTGCGCAACATTGCAAAGCGTCTAACCTTCGGTCCTGTCAGCTTCCGAGCGGATGTCACTTTCAAGGATGTCTTCAGGCTGCGCATCCCCAACATCCTGTTGATGGTGTTCAGCCTGGGCTTCGCCTATCCCTATGTCGTCATGCGCACCACGCGCTTCATTACGCAGCATGTCCAATTTCACGGCGATATCCGGACCGCTGCGATCGGCCAGTCCGAAATCGAGGCGCCGCGTTACGGCGAGGGCCTGATGGAGTTCTTCGGCATCGGAATGATCTGAGCGATGCCTGCCTGGGGCGCCGCCGCCGACGGTACCTACACGGACGGACGGACGGCCCGGCGGCACCGCGTCCGGGCGACGGTCGATACCGGTGGTTTGCGCATCGAATCCGGTGACGGCGCGGTCGCGGAAGTGTGGCCGTTTTCCGATCTGCGGCTGGTCGACGAAGTCTATGCCGGCCGGCCTTTCCGCCTGAAACGGAAGGCCAGCGACGAACGCCTGACCGTCGCCGAAAGCGAATTTCTTGACAGGCTGCGCCCCCATGCCGGCCATCTGCGCCGGAAAGACCTGCGCCGCGCGAACGTGAAGGTACGGGCGGCTGGCTGGATCGCCGCGACCGTCGCCGTTCTGGCCGGCTTCTGGTTTCTTCTCCCGCTCGCCGCCGGCCCGATCGCCTCCCTCGTGCCCCTGTCCTGGGAAGAGGGCCTGGGCCGCACCGTGCAGCGCCAGGCGCTCGCCCTGATGGCCCCCCGATCCCGCGTTTGTACGGACAAGGCGGGCCGACAGGCCATCGAACGCCTGGTGCAGCGCCTGTCGGCCGCAAAGCCCTCCCGCTACCGCTTTGGCGTCACCGTGGTCGACAACAAGATGGTCAACGCCTTCGCCGCGCCGGGCGGCTATATCGTCGTGTTTCGCGGCCTGATCGACAATTCGGCCGGGGCCGACGGGCTGGCCGGCGTCATGGCCCATGAGATGGGACATGTCATCGAGCGCCACGGTATGGAAATCCTCGTGAAGGCGCTCGGCCTCAGCTTCGTCATGAGCGCCCTGATCGGCGACACTTCCGGCTTCGCCGGCATCGGCACCGACATGGCGCAGAGCCTGGCAACCTCGAAATTCACCCGAGACGCCGAACGCGAAGCCGACCGGGTCGCCGTCGAGATGCTGAACCGGACGGGAATTTCCGGCCGCGGCCTCCAGGCATTCTTCCAGACGATGGCGCGGAAGGAGGGATCGGGGGATTCGACCGTCAGCCGCTATTTCGCATCGCACCCTGCAACCGGCGGGCGGGCGCGATTCGTCAAAGACCATACGACTGCGGCAGGTGCGGCCATGTCGGATGCCGAATGGCAGGCCGTCCGCCGGATGTGCGACCGATAGCCGGGGCCTCGTATGAGATACAGGGGGCGGCGGCGCCCGACCCGGTTCTTGCCGCTCCTGCCTCGTGCCGCTCTGCGTTTGCGCCAGCGTGAACGTCGTTGCGCCGACTGCGCCGCTATCGCCGAAGCAGCTTGTTGATCGCGGTAACGATGTAAGGGACGAAGAGCTGCCCGCCGTGGCCGCCGCCCGGAACGATCACAAATTCCGCCTCGAGGCCTCTGGCTTGCGCCGATTTGATATAGGCGTCGACGAAATGCGGCACCGTATTGGTATCCGCGCTGCCCGATATCGCGATGATCCTGGCCTTTGCGGACGCCTTGGGCAGCCAGTTGTGCGGCGACTCGGCTTGGGGCAGGGACCACGGCCCCTTTTCGTGAATCAGGCTCTGAAGATCGCAGGGGCAGGAAATAAGCAAGGCGGCATCGACGACATCCGCTTTCAGACCCAGCAGCACACCGGCAATCAGCGCGCCGCCGGACGTTCCTATCAGAATCAACCGCTTCGCCTTGTGGTGGGCTTTCAGCCGCGCGATGGCCGCACCCATGCTTTCCATCACATAGAGCCGGTGCCGCTCGAATGAATAAAGAGAATGGGTCGGCATGCCCGACGAACTGCGCCCTGCGCCCCGGAAGCCGGGCCGAATCAGGATGACGGCGTTCGCGCCGCGTCTGGCGATAAATCTTCCGATCCCGAAGACGAAGTCGACCGGACGCCCGGACGGCACATCGCCGTGGATATAAATTGCGAGCGTATCGGGATTGCCGGCCGCCCAGTAAGTCTGGATGGCCAGGCAATGATCGCTTCCCTGGACATAGGTGATGTTGTCGGGATTCTCGCATTCCGATGCCTGCGCTGGGTCGAGGCCGATGGAAGCGGTCAACAGCGCCAACGCGGCGACGGCAGGAACCATTTTCGTAAGCTGTTTCATCGAGACTACCGTGCTCATGTCTACGGACAACGATAGCGTCGCCGTCGAATTACTGGAAATGGCCCCTTCGCGCTATCATTCAGGCAGACATTCCTGGAAGACAACCGGCCGGCCAGCGGGTTGGCCGAGCAATTCATCCTCGCGCATGACGATGTTGCCCCGGATTGCCGTCGCGGCGGGCCAACCGGTTACCGTCTTGCCGTCGAACGGCGTCCAGCCGCAGCGGGCCTCCATCCAGTCGTTCTCGATGGTCCGCCGCGCCTTGAGATCGACGACGGTGAAATCGGCGTCGTAGCCCAGCGCGATCCGGCCCTTGTTTGCGATGCCGTAGATCCGGTTCGGCCCGGCGCTGGTCAGGTCGACGAAGCGTTCGAGGCTGAGCCGCCCGGCGTTGACATGATCGAGCATGAGCGGAACCAGCGTCTGCACGCCGGGCATGCCCGACGGGCTCGCAGGATAGGGCCGCTCCTTTTCCTCCCGCGTGTGTGGCGCATGGTCGGAGCCGATCACGTCGATGACGCCGTCGGCGACGGCGCGCCACAACGCCTCCCGGTGCCGGGCCTCCCGGACCGGCGGGTTCATCTGGGCGTAGCTGCCCCAGCGCTCGTAGCAGTCCGGCGCCGACAGCGTGAGGTGCTGGGGCGTCGTCTCGACCGTCGCGACGTCCTTTGCCGCTGCCAGCAGCGGCAATTCCTCGGCCGTCGAGATGTGCAGCACATGGATCCGGCGGCGGGTCTCACGGGCGAGCGCCAGGATGCGCCGGGTCGCGAGAACCGCCGTCTCGACGTCGCGCAGATGGGGATGCTGGGCCACCCCGGCGGCCGGATCGAGCAGCGCCTTGCGCGCGTTCAACCGGTCTTCGTCCTCGGCATGGATGGCGGCCCGGCGGCGGCCGCTTGCGAGCACCCGGCGCAGCGTCGAGTCGTCGGCGACCAGCAGCGAGCCGGTGGAACTGCCCATGAAGATTTTGACGCCGGCGCAGCCCGGCAGTTGTTCGAGCGTACCGAGTACTTCCGCGTTCGCATCCGTCGCGCCGAGGAAGAAGGCATGGTCGCACCACGTCCGCCCCTCGGCCCGGCGCAGCTTTTCGGCAAGCGCCGCGGCCGAATCGGTGTTCGGCGACGTGTTCGGCATTTCGAACACGGCAGTAACGCCGCCTTTGGCCGCGCCCCGCGTGCCGGTCTCCAGATCTTCCTTGTGCTCCAGTCCGGGCTCCCGGAAATGGACCTGGGTGTCGACGACACCGGGTAGCACATGCAGGTTGTCAGCATCGAAACGCTCCGCGACAGCAGCCCGGCCCAGATCGCCCAGAGCCGCGATCCGCCCGTCCCGGACGCCGAGATCGGTCGCAGCCCGCCCCCTCGGCGTCATGACCGTGCCGCCGGATATCACCAGGTCGAAGGATTTTTCGTTCATGCCGTCGCCCCTTGCCGGAGTCACCCCATCCGTTTCTTATACCGCGTGGCTGTAGCGTTGAAGGATTTCCCGGCGCATCTAGATAACCGTTGCCTAAACCGGAATGAACCTATCGCGAATGACTGGATATAATATCGCCGAAGACCGTGCGGTCCTGCGCATTTCCGGCGCCGACCGGATCGATTTTCTTCAAGGCATCGTTTCGAACGACGTTGCCAAAGCGGGGAATAGTCGCGGCGTCTGGGCGGCGTTCCTCACGCCCCAGGGCAAATATCTGCACGATTTCTTCCTGGCCGCCGACGGCGAGTCGATCCTGCTGGATTGCGAGAAGGCGCGGTCGGCCGACCTTCACAAACGGCTGCGGCGATACACGCTGCGTTCCGACGCCCGGGTCGAAGCGGCGGGAGATCTGGTCGTCGCGCTGGCACTGGTGGACGTGGCCCCGGCATCCGACCTCGCTGCCTGTTTCCCCGATCCCCGGCACCGGGAAGCAGGCTACCGAACGATCGGCAGCCGAATTTCGGTCGAAAGGACCATGGCTGACGCCGGTATTGCGCCTTCCGATCTGCTTGAATGGGACAGGCGCCGGCTCGCCTCCGGACTGCCGGACGGCTCCCGGGACCTGGAGATCGAGCGCTCGACTCTGGCGGAAGGCAACCTGGACCTGCTGGGCGGAATCGACTGGGACAAGGGTTGCTGGATGGGCCAGGAGGTAACCGCCCGGATGCATTATCGGGGGCTGGCGAAGCGCCGCCTGACCCCGATGCGCGTCTCCGGCCCGATGCCGGAGCCCGGCGCCAGGGTCGAGCGGAACGGCGTTTCCGTCGGCGAATGCCGCTCATCGGCCGGCGATCTGGTCATGGTGCTCGCCCGGACGGACGCCATCGACGAGACGGAAAACGGTTTGCGATCCGGTGAAACTCGCCTGAACCCGGCGCCGCCGGAATGGCTGAAGGTTGCGCTGAACGAGGATAGTGCGGCGTCTGGCGCGGCCTAGGCGAACCTGGGGATATGCCGGAATGATCTTCCGGTTGTCCGCCCTTCGATAGGCCCCGGACAAGATCCTGAGCTACTCGGGGTGAGGTTGAGAGAGTCGCATTTTGCCGATTCGCGACAAAAACTCCCTCATCCAGAGCAGGCGCCCCCGGCTTCGCTCGGGACAGGCTCCACGCCGTATCGAGGCGCGCCGCACCAAAGAAGCCGGCTCAGGATTCCCGCTGAAGCCGCGCCTGGGCCGCCGCCAGTCGGGCGATCGGCACGCGGTAGGGCGAGCAGGACACATAATCCAGGCCGAGTTCCTCGCAGAAAGCGACCGACGCCGGATCGCCGCCATGCTCGCCGCAGATGCCGAGCTTGAGATCCGGCCGGGCCGCTCGGCCGCGTTCGCAGGCGATCCGCACCAGCTCCCCCACGCCCTCGACATCGAGCGAAACGAACGGATCTTTCGGAACGATGCCCTGCTCGACATAAGCCTCGAGGAAATTGCCGGCGTCGTCGCGCGACAGGCCGAAGGTCGTCTGGGTCAGGTCGTTGGTGCCGAAGCTGAAAAAGGCGGCTTCGCCCGCAATCTCGCCGGCCAGCAGTGCCGCGCGCGGCAATTCGATCATCGTGCCGACCAGATAGTCCGTGCGGCAGCCGGTCCGTTCGGCGACCTCGGCCGCCACCCGGTCGATAACGGCCTTGAGCAGCGCGACCTCTTCTTTCGAGAAGGCGAGCGGGATCATGATCTCCGGCACGACCGGCTGCTCGGCCTTGCCCTGCACCTCGGCAGCCGCCTCGAAGATGGCGCGCGCCTGCATCTCACAGATTTCCGGAAAGGTGACGGCGAGCCGGCAGCCGCGATGGCCCAACATGGGATTGGCTTCGTTGAGGCGCTGGATGCGGCGCCGGACCTCCCGCGCGCTCACCCCGGCGGCCTCGGCGACGCCGGCCAACTCCTCCTCCCCATGGGGCAGGAATTCGTGCAACGGCGGATCGAGCAGCCGGATCGTCACCGGCAACCCTGCCATGATCCCGAATAGCCCGGCGAAATCCTCGCGCTGCATGGGCAGCAGCTTGTCCAATGCGGCACGCCGCCCCGCCGCGTCGTCCGCCAGGATCATCTCGCGCATCGCGACAATCCTGTCCTCGTCGAAGAACATGTGCTCGGTACGGCACAAGCCGATACCTTCTGCGCCGAATTCGCGCGCCGTGCGCACATCGGTCGGCGTCTCGGCGTTCGTACGCACTTCCATGCGGCGCAGATCGTCGGCCCAGGCCATGATGCGCGCGAAATCGCCGGACAGTTCCGGCTCGATCAACGGCACCTGGCCCAGCATGACCCGGCCGGAGGCGCCGTCGATGGTGATCCGCTCGCCAGCCTTCACCTTCCTGCCCGCGCACGACATTTCCGCGGCTTCGTAGTCGACCCTGATGTCGCCCGCGCCGCACACGCAGGGCCGGCCCATGCCGCGGGCCACAACGGCGGCATGGCTGGTCGCCCCGCCGCGCGTCGTCAGGATTCCGGCTGCCGCGTGCATGCCGTGAATATCTTCGGGGCTGGTCTCGACCCGGACCAGGATGACGTCCTCGCCGGCCTGGGACCGGGCCACCGCCTCGTCGGCCGAATAGACGACCGCACCGGTCGCTGCGCCGGGCGATGCCGCCAGGCCACGCCCGAATATTACGACATCGGCCGCCGGATCGAGGGTCGGATGGAGCAGCTGGTCGAGCTGCGCCGGGTCGAGAGCTTGGATCGCGCCGGCAGGATCGAGGATGCCGTCGTCGACCATGTCAACGGCAATCTTCAATGCCGCCTGGACGGAGCGCTTGCCGTTGCGGGTCTGCAGCATCCAGAGCCTGCCGCGCTGGACCGTGAACTCGATATCCTGCATGTCCCGGTAGTGGCGTTCGAGGATGCCACGCACCCGGTCCAGTTCTGCGAACACCTCGGGCAGCGCCTCTTCCATCGAAGGCAGGTCCGGCCCGTGCAAGGCACGGCCGGCGACCGTCAGATTCTGCGGCGTGCGGAGGCCGGCGACGACATCCTCGCCCTGGGCGTTGACCAGAAACTCGCCGAAGAACCGGTTGTCGCCGGTCGACGGATCCCGGGTGAAGGCGACGCCGGTGGCGCAGTCCGTGCCCATATTGCCGAACACCATGGCCTGCACGTTGACGGCCGTGCCCCAGGCCGCGGGAATATCGTGAAGCCGGCGGTAGGTGACGGCGCGGGCGTTCGTCCAGCTGCCGAAGACGGCGCCGATGGCGCCCCAGAGCTGACCGTCCGGATCCTGCGGGAAGGAGACGCCGGTCTGCTCCTGCACGATCTCCTTGTAGCGGCCGACCAGCGCCTCGAGGTCGTCCGCGCCCAGTTCCGTATCGAGGTAGAAGCCGCGCCGCTCCTTGACGTATTCCAGTTCGCGCTCGAATTCGTCGTGATCGATGTCCAGCACCACGGCGCCATACATCTGGACAAAGCGGCGGTAACTGTCCCAGGCGAAGCGGGCGTCGCCGCCGGCCCGCGCCAGCCCGTGCACGGTCCTGTCGTTCAGACCGAGATTGAGCACGGTGTCCATCATGCCCGGCATCGAGGCGCGCGCGCCGGAGCGGACGGAGACGAGCAGCGGATCGTCCGAATCGCCGAAGCGGCGGCCGACGATCCCTTCGATCCCGGCAATGCCGGCCTCGACCTGCGCGGCGAGATCGTCCGGATAGGTTCTGCCGTGATCGTAATACCAGGTGCAGACTTCGGTTGTGATCGTGAAGCCGGGCGGGACCGGCAGACCGATGCTGCTCATCTCTGCGAGATTCGCGCCCTTGCCGCCCAGCAGATCCCTCATGTCCGCGGAACCGTCGGCGGCGCCGTCGCCGAAACCGTAGACCCACTGCGTCATCGGCGTGCCGCCGGCCGAATTCGATCCGGGCCTGTCATCAGCCTTCGATCTGCGAAAAGTCGGCGACGCTGTCCATCACTGCGCGGATGTTCGAAAGCAGCAGCAGGCGGTTTTCGCGCAGGGCCAGGTCCGCGTCGTTCACCGTGACAGCGTCGAAAAAGCTGTCCATCGGTTCGCGCAGGGCAGCCAGCGCCGTCATGGCTTCGCTGAACGCCTCTTTCTCCAGTCCGCGCTGCGCCCCGGCGGCAGCGGTATCCAGCGCATCGGCAAGTCCGGCCTCTTCCGGCATTTTCAGCAGACAGGCTGCCGGCGCACCATCGTAGCTGCGGCCGTCCTTCTTTTCCTCGATGCGCAGGATGTTGGCGGCGCGGCGATAGGCAGTCAGGAGGTTCTCGCCGTCGTCCGAGCCCAGCAGCGCCGCCAGCGCGTCGACCCGCGCCAAAAGGCGGACCAGATCGTCTTCGCCGCTTTCGGCGAAAACGGCGGCGACGTGATCGTGGCGCACACCGCGATCCCGCAGATGGACTTTCAGCCGGTCGACGATGAAGTCGAAGGCCCTGCCCGCCGCTTCCTCCGCGACAGAATCGCCGGTACCTGCCCCTTGTTCGAACGTCGATTGGGACGCCTGAACAGCGGCTTGCTCAAGCAGCCAGGTCAATGACAATCGAAGTTCGTTCTCGACGATCAGGCGGACGACGCCGAGCGCGGCGCGGCGCAGTCCGTAGGGATCGCGCGATCCGGTCGGCGTCTCGCCGATCAGCCAGAAAGCGGCCAGAATGTCGATTTTGTCGGCCAGCGCGACCGCAATGGTGATCGGATCGGTCGGGCACGCGTCCGCCGGGCCCTGGGGCGCGTAGTGCCCGGCAATGGCGTCGGCCACAGCCGCATCCTCACCATCGTTCAGGGCGTAGTAATGGCCCATCACACCCTGCAATTCGGGAAATTCGCCGACCATACCGGCGGTCAGGTCGGCTTTCGCCAATTGCGCTGCAATTTGCGCCTGATCCGTGTCCGCGCCGACGTTCGGCGCGAATTTTCCGACCAGTTCCTGGATTCGGCGAACCCTATCGCGCACGCTGCCCAGCTTCGCATGAAAGGTGATGCCTTCGAGCGCCTCGACCCGGTTGGCGAGCGGCGTCGCGCGGTCCTGGTCCCAGAAGAATTGCGCGTCGGCGAGGCGCGCGCGCAGCACCCGCTCGTTGCCGGCGGCGACCGATTTGCCGCCGTCGCCGGTTTCCATGTCGGCGACGGCGATGAAATGCGGCGCCATAGTCCCGTCCGCGCTTTCGAGCGCGAAGTATTTCTGGTGGTTGCGCATCGAGGTGATCAGGACCTCGGGCGGCAGGTCCATGAACCCGGCGTCGATCCGCCCGGCGACCGCGACCGGCCATTCGACCAGTCCCGTCACTTCATTCAGGAGCGCACGATCTTCACGAAGCGAACAGCCGAGCCCGGCGGCAACGGATTTTGCTTGCGTTTCGATCCGATCCTGCCGTTGCGCCGGGTCGACCAGCACACAGGCCTTTTCCAGCGCTTCCCGATAACCCTTCGCCGATCGGACCTCGATCTCGCCCGGCGCCAGGAAGCGGTGGCCGACGGTCGATCCGTTGAAGGCCAGCGGCTCCCCGCTGCCGATTTCAAGGCTGCCCGGCACCGGCCGGCCATCGAAGATGCACAGGATATTGTGCAGCGGCCGCACCCAGTGGAAAGCGGTATCGCCCCAGCGCATGCTCTTGGGCCAGCCCATCGACCGGATCGCGCCGGTGACGATGCCGCCCAGCGCCTCGGCCGTCGCCGCGCCCTTTCGCTCGATCACGGCGAACCAGAAGTCCGCGCCCTTGACCTCGCGCACTTCGCACCGGTCGAGGCTGTCGAAGCCGACCGAGCGCAGGAATCCGTCGGTCGCCTTGTCCGGCGAGCCGACACGCGGACCCTTGCGCTCCTGGCGGACATCGGGCTGCCGCTCTGGCAGTCCCTCGACGCTCAGGCCAATACGGCGCGGGGTCGAAAAGGTCCAAACTCCGGACCAGTCGAGCCCGGCGGCCTTCAGCCCATCGGTCACCAGCCGTTCCAGATCGGCGCGCGCGCGGTCCTGCATCCGGGCCGGGATTTCCTCGGACAGCAATTCCAGCAGCAGATCAGGCATCGGCGGCTTCCGCGGTGGCGGCGGCGGGTTCGCCGCGGCTGTCGAGCCACGCCCGGCAGCAGGCCCGCGTCAGGGTGCGCACCCGCAGGATGTAGGATTGGCGCTCGGTCACGCTGATGACACCGCGGGCGTCCAGCAGGTTGAACAGGTGGCTCGCCTTCATGCACTGGTCGTAGGCCGGCAGCGGCAAGCCCGCCTCGACCAGCGCCATGCACTCCTGCTCCGCATCGGAGAAATGTCGGAACAGGCGTTCGGTATCGGCGAATTCGAAATTGAAGGCTGAGAATTCCCGCTCGGCCTGAAGGAACACATCGCCGTAGGTCACCCCGCCCCGATCCTTCGGAATGCCGTCCCAGTCCAGGTCGTACACATTGTCAACGCCCTGGATATACATGGCGAGCCGTTCCAGCCCGTAGGTCAACTCCACCGAGACCGGGTTGCAGTCGATGCCGCCGACCTGCTGGAAATAGGTGAACTGGGTGACTTCCATGCCGTCGCACCAGACCTCCCAGCCGAGGCCCCAGGCGCCGAGCGTCGGGCTTTCCCAATCGTCCTCGACGAAGCGGATATCGTGGGCCATCGGATCGATGCCGATGGCGCGCAGGCTGTCGAGATAGAGCTCCTGGCTGTCCGGCGGCGACGGTTTGAGCAGCACCTGGAACTGGTAATAGTGCTGGAGCCGATTCGGATTCTCGCCATAGCGCCCGTCGGTCGGCCGGCGCGACGGCTGGACATAGGCGGCGTTCCAGGGCTCCGGCCCGAGCGAGCGCAGCGTCGTCGCCGGATGGAAGGTGCCGGCGCCGACCTCCATGTCATAAGGCTGGAGGATGACGCAGCCCCGCTCGGCCCAGAAATCCTGCAACTTCAGGATGAGCCGCTGGAAGCAGGTCTCGCGCGAAACGGCAGACGCCATCGGGTGATTTTCTGGTTTGGGAGGGCGGCGGGATTGTGCGCTGCACTATGGCAAAACCGCCGGGGTGCCGCACGGGTCACGCCGCCGCACGGCGCACCCGAAATTTCGCGGAGGGAACTTTACGCGAGCGGACAGCCGGACTTGCCGCAATTCCGCGCGGCGAACGCGCCGCAGGCCTTGCACTGTATCAGGTCCGCCGCCGATCCGGCGCCGGCCGGATCCCCTGAATCCATCGGGCCGCCGCGGGATTGTTCGGCGTCCGGCGAGCGAAAGCCACCGATGTTGCGGTTGATCTGGCGGACGATCCGCGACCCCAGGAGGAGCACGACGACCGCCACGAGAATCAGCAGGATCTTGCCGATGGAAAGACCGAACATCCGCCGCCTCCCGCCTACAACCCGAACCGGGACCAGAGGGCCCGTTCCTCGACCGCCGCGAGCAGCCCGGCGCCGAGCGCAATGCCCCAGGACTCCTGCGGTGCGCGCTCGCCCGTCAGGCCGAAACGCCGCTTGAGCCATCCCCGGCGTTCGCCGATCACGACGAGGCGCACTTTCTCGCCGAAGCGGTCGCGGCAGACCGACCGCACGTCGCCGAGCGCATCGACCAGCCCGAGTTCCAGGGCCTTGCGGCCGGTCCAGAATTCGCCGGTGAACAGACGCTCGCTTTTCAGCTTCTTGCCGCGCCGGCGCTTGACCAGTTCGATGAAGCTGTCGTGCATATCCTTCTGGATGGTCCGCAGATGGGCAACGTCTTCCTCGTCTTCCGGGCGGAACGGGTCGAGCATCGCCTTGCGTTCCCCGGCCGTGTAGACGCGCCGCTCGATGCCGAGCTTGCCGATCGCGTCGACGAATCCGAAACCGCCGCTCACCACGCCGATCGATCCGATAATGGAGTTGGCGTCGGCATAGATTTCATCGCCGGCGCAGGCCAGCCAGTAGCCGCCCGAGGCCGCCACGTCCTCGACGAAAACCAGCACCGGAACGTTCTTTTCGTTCGCAAGGTCGCGAATTCGCCGGTAGATCAGCGCCGACTGGACCGGCGATCCGCCGGGCGAATTGACCGAAAGGGCGACGGCCTTCAGCCCCTTCACCGAAAAAGCGCGCTGTATTGCAGGGGCAAGGCGCTGGACGCTCATGCCGCGGCGCAGCGGACCGACGGCGCCGATCACACCGTTCAGCCGCAGGACCGACACTGTCGGTTTACGTCTCCCGAGCCTGAGCAATTCCGTCCCCCGACCCCGCTTGCGGTGCGCCTGCGCCTCCCGATCCGGCGCGTATCGATGTGGCCCCCTTTATTTGTGGAAGGGCCTGCGGAAGGCAATGTGGCGGACTTTCACGCAAAATCGATGCTGCCGGCCGCCCGCAACACGGCCTCGGCCGCCGCGGTGAACCGACCGTCCTTCTCATGCAGCACAAGGCCGGGCAACAGGCGCGCCGGGCCCTTGCCGCCGATCCGCGCCCGGACCAGAACCCGCTTGGCCTCGCGCCCGGCCTTCGGCCACAACGGCAGGATCTCCGGCCCGCCGGCCTGCGCCGCCAGCGCGGCAAGCAATTCGTCGAGCCGGGCTGCGGTATAAATCGTCGTTACCGTGGCTTTCGGCCGGCCCAGCAGGCAGATCCGGTCGGCCCATTGTGCGATCGGCAGATCGCCCTCGTGGTTGGCGCGGGCCTTGCCTGGGTCGGGCGACCGGTTGCCCGAGCCATCGGCCCAGAAGGGCGGGTTGGTCATCAGATGATCGAACGGCCCCTCGGCGCCGCCGGGTTTCTCCATTTTCGCGACGGCGGTCAGCCGGTCTTCCAGACCGTTCGCCCGCGCATTCTCCAGCGCCAGGCCGCGCAGCGCCGGATCCGGTTCGGCGCCGACCACGGTGCAACCGGGCACGCGCGCCAGCAGGCAGAGGGCCGCCGCGCCCGCGCCCAGACCCATTTCGAACACGCGCTGGCCCGGCTTCGCCGGCACCGCGGCCGCCAGAAAGACCGGGTCGATCGCGCTGCGATAGCCGGTTGCCGGCTGGCGGAACCGGATGCGACCGCCGAGCAGCGCGCCTTCGGTGGTGTCAATCGTCATCGGGAACGTCCTGCGCCTGCCGCAGGATCAGGCTGGCCGCGGCGAAATCGTCTTCGGCGACCATGACGCGCCGCGGCAGGAGGCCGATGCTCCCCTCCAGAACGCTCATATGCAGGTCGAGAACGAACGACTCGATCCCCTCGGCCCTCAAGGTTGCCTCGAGCCAGGAAACGAGCACCGGGTCTGTGGTCCTGACCAGTTCGCGCATCGCTCTCTCCCGACTGTCCCGACCGCGCTCGCGAAGGGTCGCTGCGCTTGTTTGCCGCTTGACCGGCCTTTCGGCTACGGTATCTGATGGCCTTGCAAGCGGGTTCAATTTTTTGTCAATACGACAAGAATATCAAGGGCTTATACTGGATGCTGGGTGGGCGTGCGCCCAGTCGCCGCGGTGCCTTCAATGGCCAACGCCGGCAGGTGAGGAGACGCCGTGACGCCAGTCGCGACCCTGCAGGATAACGCGGCGCCAACCGGCGCCGGACTGGCCTCCGCCCCCGGGCTCGACCGCATCCTCAGAATTGTCGGCGCCGATCTCGAACGGGTGAACCGGGTGGTCGTCGAACGCATGCAAAGCCCGGTTGCGCTGATCCCCGAACTGGCCGGCCATATCATCGCCGCCGGCGGGAAACGGCTGCGCCCCGTTCTGACGCTCTCCAGCGCCCGTCTCTGCGGCTATGAGGGCGAGCGCCACGTCGAACTGGCCGCCTGCGTGGAATTCATCCATACGGCGACGCTGCTGCACGACGATGTGGTCGACGAAAGCGGCCTGCGCCGCGGCGTGCCGACGGCGAACTCGGTGTGGGATAACAAGGCCAGCATCCTTGTTGGAGATTTCCTGTTTTCGCGCGCTTTCGAGATCATGGTCGCCGACGGCTCGCTGAATGTGCTCCAGACCCTGTCCGCCGCCTCGGCCACCATCGCCGAAGGTGAAGTCCACCAGCTCGCCACGACAAACGACCTGTCGACGACCGAAGAGCAGTATCTCGAAGTCATTTCCGCGAAGACGGCAAAATTGTTCGAAGCGGCCGCCCAGGTCGGCGCCATCGTGGCCGATCAGCCGGAATCGGCCGAACGAAGCCTCGCCGCCTTCGGCGCCCATATCGGCATGGCCTTCCAGCTGATCGACGACGTGCTGGACTATTCGGCCCACCAGGCGACCCTGGGCAAGGCGGTCGGCGATGATTTCCGCGAAGGCAAGATCACGCTGCCCGTCATCCTCGCGTACCGCCGCGGTACGCCGGCCGAACGGGATTTCTGGCGCCGCACTCTGGAAGAGCAGCGGTTGGAGGATGGCGACCTGGAGCGCGCCATCGACCTGATGCACCGGCACGGCGTGTTGACGGAAACGATCGAACGGGCCCGGCACTATGCCAAATCGGCAATGCGGTCCCTCGACGGCTTTCCGCGCACCCCGATCCGTGAGGCGCTGGGCGACCTCGTCGCCTTCGCCGTGGAGCGCCCCTACTGAAAGCCCCGTCGGCGGGCCGGCAGCGCCGCTTGCGTTGGCAGGAGCCGGCCCTTATATAGCGCGCTCGGTCGGAGTGTAGCTCAGCCTGGTAGAGCACTGTCTTCGGGAGGCAGGGGCCGGTGGTTCGAATCCACTCACTCCGACCAATCTATTCAACGGGTTAGCGATACATCGCGATTTTTGAACGCATGCTGAACCTGCGATGTGCCACGGGTTCTGCACAAATCGGCGCAAACCTGCCTCCGGTGCCCGCCTGAAACATTGCCGATCGAACCGCATTCGAACTCGTAATTCGGCCACTGCAATCCGTCTGCTGGACAGCAGACCCGCCTCGCCGACGCCAAGACCGCGCCGGCGCCTTGCTCGCGGGCGAACCTCGACCCACGGACCTCGTCGCCCGACAGTGGATCGACCACGACGCTCCGGGCCGGCCGTGTCCGTTGAATTGCCGGACGTTCGGGCCGGGCTTTCGAAGCCAAGTGCGAGGGCCGGCTTCATCCGCGCCGGACAGCTGCTGGCCGGCCTACCGACCGCGATAGGACGGATTGCGCCTCTCGGCGAAGGCGGCGATGCCCTCCAGGTAATCCTCGGTGGTGCGGATCTTCTCGTAGGAGTGGCCCTCGACGTCGAGCGCGACCCTGAGGCTGGTGTCGTAGGCGCTGTTCAATACGCGCTTGAGCGACTGCATCGAGATCGGCGCGAGCGCATTGAGCCGCGCCGCGTAGTCATGTACCAGCGCCGTCAGCCCGTCGGCGCCTTCGGCGGTCGCGGTGAGAAGACCCCAGTCGACCGCCTGCTCCGCCGGAATCCGCTTGCCGAGCATCACCATGTCCATGGCGCGGGTGAGGCCCGCGATGCGCGCCACCCGCACGCTGCCCCCGGACCCCGGCATCTGGCCGATGGCGCTCTCGGGCAGACCGACCATGCAGTCCGTCGTGGCGAGCCGGAAATCGCAGGCAAGTGCCAGTTCGAACCCGACTCCGAAGCAATACTTCTCCAGCGCGGCGATCACCGGCTTCCGGCAGCGCTCCGGCGTGCCGATGTCGTCCGCCAGATCGGACATGCGGTTCTTCGGGATCGAGGGGAAGGACTTGACGTCGCCGCCCGACGTGAAGACGCCGTTGGCGCCGCGGACGCAGATCACACCAATGTCGTCGTCCTCGTCCATCTCCTCCAGCAGGGCGCGGATCTGCCCTCGCGCGCGGTAGGAAACGATGTTGAGCGGCGGCCGGTCGAGGATGACGTGACCGATCCGGTTCTCGACGTCGATCTCGGCGCGCAAGCCATCGAGGTCTCGCAGCCGTTCCGCGCGCCGTTCGGCGTAGTCCCTCTCCATCGTCTTTCCTTCCGGCCCTGACTAAAGGGTGCTGTCGAAATCCGGCAGAACCGTGTACGCCCCGTCGCGCAGCAGGCGGCGCAGCAGCTTGCCCGAGGCCGAGCGCGGGATGCTCTCGACAAAAACATAGGCGCGCGGCCGCTTGAACCGCGCAAGAGTGCCGGCGAGGCAGGCGGCGTCGAGGCTCCCGGCGCTCGCCCCGGACGAGGCCGGCTCGACGAAGGCGACGATCTTCTGGCCCATGCGTTCGTCGGGCATCCCGATCACCGCCGCCTGGCGCACCAGGGGAAGCGCGTCGAGCACGTCCTCGATCTCTTCCGGATGGATGTTCTCGCCGCCCGAGATGATCATGTCGTCGACCCGGCCGACGAGAAACAATTCGCCGTCTTCGTCGAAATAGCCGAGGTCGCCGGTGAAATACCAGCCGCCGCGGATCGCCCTGGCGTCGGCATCGGGCCGTTTCCAGTAGCCCGCGAAGGCGTCCAGGCACGCCATCGGCGCGACGACTTCGCCGATCTCGCCCCGGGGCAGGATTTCATCGGGTCCGCTCATGCAGTCCGGATCGGCGAAGACGACGCGCAGCTCCTGGCCGGTCGCCGCGCGCCCGGCGCAGCCCGGTTTGTCGACCACATGGTCGCAGACCGCGAAGGAGTAGATTTCCGACGACCCGTAGAAATTGACGAAAACCTCGGGCTGGAAGATTTCGGCGCACGTCCTGGTGAGCGCCGAGGTCATCGATGTCCCGGCGAATCCGATGTGACGCACTGAAGAGAGGTCGGCGGCGGCGATGCCGGGGTGATGGACCATGTCGTGGAACATGGTCGGCACCAGGAAAAGCGCCTCAATGCGTTCCGTTTCGATCAGCCCGATCGCATCGCCCGCGTCGAAGGCGGGCATGCAGACGAAGGCGCCGTTAAGCGCCGCCGCCATCTCCAGCGCGCGCACGCCCATGGTGTGGAACAGCGGCATCACGCCGAGCTGCACTTCCCCGTAGCGATAGTGGAGCTGCGCGACGCAGTTGAAGGTGGCGTTGCGTTCGGCGTTGTGCGGCCGGGGCACGCCCTTGGGGCGGCCGGTGGTCCCGGAGGTGTAGAGCATCAGGCAGGTCGATGCCGGATCGACCGCGCGGCGACCGCCGCCGTCCGGCCCGGCCGGCAAATCCTCGAAGGACGGGCCCGCGCCCCCGGCGCCTCCGACGCGCACGCAGCGGCCGACGGGGAAATCCGCCGCCTGCAGCGCCGCGGCCGCAGCGGCTTCGGAACGCGGCTCGTAGAAGAACGCCTTGGCGTCGGCATTTTCGATCGCGAAGGCAAAATCGTCTCCGCTGCCCCGCCAGTTGAACGGGACGAAGACTGCACCAATCCGCTGGCAGGCCCAGAAAAGCGTCGCCATCTCGACCCGGTTGGACAGCACCGCGGCGACCGCATCCCCGGTATCGATCCCCAGCCGCGTCAGCCCGTGGGCAACGCGGGCAATCTCGTCGTTCCACTCTGCGTAGGTCATCCGGACCAGACCGTCGACCACGGCGAGCGCTTTGGGGTCCCGCGCAACGGCACGCGCAAAGACCGTACCGAGCGGTATGGCGGTCACGACGCGTCTCCCGCGACGTCGAGAATTGCGCGAACGATACCCTCATAGCCGGTGCAGCGGCAGATATGGCCGGACAGCATTTCGCGCACCTCGTCTTCGGTCGGGTCCGGGTTGGTTTCCAGAAACTGTGTCGCCGAGATCAGGATGCCCGGCGTGCAGAACCCGCATTGCAGCGCGTGACGGCGGCGGAACGCCTCCTGCAGCGGGCTTAGTACCCCGTCCGTGGCGAGCCCTTCAACGGTGCCGATCTCGGCGCCGTCCGCCTGCACCGCGAAGAGCAGGCAGGAGCGCACCGCGCGGCCGTCGATGTTGACGGTGCACGCGCCGCAGACCCCGTGCTCGCAACCGACATGGGTTCCGAAGAGCTTCAGCTCGTGGCGCAGGAAGTCGCTCAACAGGGTCCGCGCTTCGGCGAAACCGCTGTAAAGCCGGCCATTGACCGTGACGGTGACGCGATGCCTGGCGCCCGGTTCGATCCTCAGCATTGCCGTGCGCCCGCTCTTTCGAAGGCCCGTTCGAGGACGCGGGCGCCCAGGACCCGAACCAGCTGGCGCCGATAAGCCGCGCTTGCCCTGGGGTCTACCATCGGATCGACCCGGCCGGCAGCCAGGGCGGCCGCCTCGGAGGCCGTTCGGGCCGTCGCGGGCGCGCCGACGAAACCAGAAAGGTCGGCCAGCACCGGGCGATCCTCTATCCCGCCGAGGCCGAGCGACACCGCGGCAAGGCTGCCGTCCGGAGCAACGGTCGCGACGGCCGCCGCCGCCCCTATCGCGAAGTCTCCGTGCCGCTGGGCGATCTCGTCGAAGGCATGGCCGGTCTTCGGCTCGCTCCGCGGCCAGCGAAGCGCGGTCACGATCTCGTCCGGCTCACGGACGGAGGTGAAAATCCCCTTGAAAAAATCGTGCGCGGCGACGGCGCGCATCCCGCCCTTTCTCCGGAGGACCACGTCGCCGCCGAGCGTTGCCAGGGCCAACGGGATCTCGGCGCTCGGGTCCGCGTGGCAGACCGAGCCGCCCAGGGTTCCCCGGTTCCGGGTCTGGAAATGCCCGACGAAAGGCAGCGCCCGGGCAAGAAGCGGTACGTCATCGCCGACGAGCGCGGAATCGAGAGCGTCGGCCTGCCGGCACAGCGCGCCGGTCTCCACCGCATCGCCAACGAGTCGGATACCGGACAGGTCCGCGACGGAGTTGACGTCGACGATGGCGGCCGGCCGCGCCAGCCGCATGTTGAGCATCGGGCCGAGCGACATCCCGCCGGCCAGCACCGCGGCGTCGGAACCGAACTCGGCCACCAGGTCCAGCGCCTCGTCGAGCGTGTCCGCCCGGCAGTATTCGAACGGCGCGGGCTTCACCCGGCGCCTCCGCCTTCCGCGGCGAGATCCCAGACCCTGTTGAGGGTGAAGGGCGGATCGATGTCCTCGCGTCCGAGCGCGTCGGCAACGGCGTTTGCGATCGCCACGGGCGCCAGCATCGAACAGCCGTCGCCCATCCCCTTGGAACCGAGCGCCGTGTGGGGGGATGGCGTATCGACATGGCCGATGGTGAGCCTCGGCATCTCCGAAGCGGTGACGCAGAGATAGTCGGCAAGGGTGCCCGAAATTGGGTTCCCGTCGGCGTCGTATACCATCTCCTCCAGCAGCGCGCCCCCGACACCGTGGGCGAACCCCCCGACGATCTGGCCTTCGACGATCAGGGGGTTGAGGACGTTTCCGACGTCGTGGACCGAGACGTATTTCCTGACGTCGACCTTTCCGGTCCCGGGGTCGATCTCGACCGCCGCCAGATCGCAGATGAAACCGAAGGTAACCGCCGACGCCACCCGGTCCCGGTCATCCGGCGGGCCGAGCTCGGGCGGCGACACGATCGCGGTCTCGAAGACGCCGGGCGCCATCCCATCGGGCAGGCCGGCGGGGTGCCAGTGGGTCCTGGCGGCGACGCGGCGGAACGGAAGCGACCTTTCCGGCACGCCGACGATGCGCGCCGTGCCGTCGGCGAGCTCGATATCCTGCACGGCAACTTCCAGGTCTTCCGCGGCGACGGCCCGGACCTTGTCGGCAACCCGCCGGGCGGCCTCGCCGATGGCGCCGATCACCACCGAGGAAAACCGGTTCGCGTAGTTGCCGGAGGCGAGCGACCATGCGCTGGTCAGGGTGTCGACCTCGGTCATCACGTCGATGTCGTCCGGCGTGAGCCCGAGCGCGTCGGCCACGATCTGGGCGGCGACCGTGGCATGCCCCTGCCCGGCCGGCGTCGAGACCGTCTTCACGGTCACCGCGCCGGACGGATCGATCGAAATCGTGCAGGTCGCCAGACCGCCGGACCGGCCGCCGGCGCGCGCCCGTTCCTCCGGCGTCTGGGCAAGCGTCACATAGGCCATGTTGGAACCGGACGGTTCGACCGCCGTCGCCATGCCGATGCCGAACAGCCGGCCCTCCTTCCGCGCCCGGTCGCGCCCGGCGCACAACGCCGCGTAGTCCGCGAGATCGAGCGCCTTGTCGAGGCCCGCCTCGTAATCGCCGGCGTCGTAGAGCGACCCGGCCGGCGCACGATAGGGAAAAGCGTCTTTCGGGATGAAATTGTGCCGCCTGATCTCGGCGACGTCGAGTCCGAGCGCCCGCGCGCCGGCCTCCATCGCCCGCTCCAGCGCGAAGAAGAACTGCGGGCCGCCGTAGCCGCGGTTGAGACCGATCGGCAGGCGGTTCGTCGTCACCAGCCGGTTATCGACAGAGATGTTGCCGACTCCGTATGCGCCGTTGGACGCGCTGTGCATGCGGTAGACGGAGGCCGGCTCCGGCGCGCGGATGTAGGCGCCGACATCCACCGTGTTGAAGAACCGGAGCCCGATCAGCGTGCCGTCGTCCTTGAACGCCGCTTCGACCGCATCTTCGCGGTTCGACGCGGAGGAAGAGGCCACCAGGTGCTCCAGCCGGTCCTCGATCCACTTGAGCGGCATACCGAGAAGGCGGCTCGCCGTCGCCAGCAGCACCAGATAAGGGAATATCCCCTGCTTGATGCCGAAGCTGCCGCCGCTCTGCGGCGCGGTGATCAGGCGAAGCCGGTTGCCCGGCACCTCGAGCGCGCCGCACATCAGCGCGTGCAGGATGAACGGCCCCTGGAAATTCGACCAGATCGTGTAGCGGTCGGGCGCGGGCTCGAACTGCGCGACCGCGCCGTAGGTCTCCATCGGGGTCGAGGAATAGCGCGGGAAGGTCCAGTCCAGCCGGACGACGCGGTCGGCTTCCTCGAACGCCTTGTCCGGGTCGCCGTAGCGGAAGGTGCGATGGTGCACGACGTTCGAACCGACCGCCTCGTGCAGCAACGGAGAGTCGTCTCTCGTGGCCGCCTTCACATCGATCACCGGGGGGAGCGGCCGGTATTCAACCTCGATCAGGTCGAGCGCATCCTCGGCGACGTACCGGTCACCGGCGGCGACCAGCGCGACCGGTTCGCCGGCGTAGCGCACCTTGCCGACCGCCATCGGGTAATAATCGATCGGCACCCGGACCGCGCTCGGGATCGGCCTGGTCGCGGCCGCGATGTCGGCGCCGGTGAGAACGCCGTAGACGCCCAGGTGCGACGCCGCCTTCGAAACGTCGATCGACAGGATTTCGGCATGGGCGTGTGGCGAGCGCAGCAGCGCCGCATGACGGATCCCCGGCACCGGCTCCATGTCGTCGATAAAGCGCGCGCGGCCGGTGAGAAGAGCCTCGTCCTCCTTGCGCGGAACCGGGGCCCCGATCCAGCGGCCGCCTTCGGTCATCGCGCGTCTAGGAATTCCGCCGCCGACAGGCAAACCCCGTTCACGGTCCGGAGCATGTCGGCAGGAATGCAGAAATGATTTGGAATATCGCCGTCATGGAAAGGCGGCATGTCGAAGGCGCGGCTTTCCGCGTGGCCGAACTCGCACCCGCACGCGCGGGCGATGTCCTCAGAGCGCAGAAGGAAACGCCGCTTCATCACTATTTTCCCGAGCGAAGCGGCGGACGCGAGTTCTTTCATGTGCCGATTTTCCGTTTCGCAAGCATGCTTCGATGCCGACGGCGCAAGATAGCGGCTTCGCCAGGGACGGTCCACGCTCGACCGTCCGGCGCACTACTCCGGCAATCTCTTCAGCGATCGTCAGGACGTGCTGTCGCCGGCCAACGGCGGTTCCCCGCAGAGCCGATCGATCAGCGGGTCGGGTATGCATTCGGCGCGCATCAGTTCGGGGTTTCGCAGTTTCACGGTGCGCCCGGACACCGAAACGCCATACTCCTGCAGCGACGCGAACGCCCGGGACACGCTCTCCGGGGTCAAGCCGAGTTCAATCGCCACCTGATTTTTGGGCACCGGCAGTGCGAACGTCATGCTGCCGGTCCTGTCGCCGAGGGCGATCAGATAGCAGCCCAGCCGTTGCTTCGCGTTCCGCAGGTTGAGGTTCTTGATCCGGCGCACCATCGTTCGGGCCTGGCGCGCCTGTTCGCCCATCATGTTCAGGGCCAGGCGATGATCCGATGCCACGCCCCTGCGAACGTCTTGCGAGGGGATCGACAACAGCTTCACCGGCTCAACCGCCAGCGCACCGACCAGACAGGGCGCGTCGGTGAGCACTGCAGCGAGAAAGATGCAATCGACAGGCTGGCAGAGTTGTACGACCGTCTCGCGGCCGTCCGGTCCCCTGCCGATCAGTCGCACGCTTCCTTCGAGCAGCACGTCGAGAAAATCGGGCGCTACGCCCTGCTCCGCGATGAGCGTGCCGGCAGCAAATTGTCGGCTTTGTGTGCCGCGGAAAACTCTCTCCAACGTTTCGCAAGAGACGCCGCAAAACGGACCGATCGAGGCAAGTCGACTGAAATTCTCGCTCTTCAAAGCCGATCCACCGTTTGGATTGGGCCGGCCGGCCGGATATTGCGGCTTTAGCACCTCCCGAGAATGTTACTCTTGATCTAAGTCATTTTTCGCGGCCGTCCGGCCCAATATGCTTCGCTTCGATTGCGAATACGCCGCCGCGAATTCGGGGAACGAGCTCCATGCACGACTTGACGGGTGTAACGAGGGGCGACCAGTACCGGGCACTCGGCCTGAGCACCTTTTCGTTCACGGTTTGCTTTGCCGTCTGGACGATCTTTTCGATCATCGGCGTCAAGATCAAACAGGATCTCGGGCTGTCGGAGACCGAATTCGGCATTCTGGTGGCGACGCCGGTTCTCACCGGGTCGGTCAGCCGGATTTTCCTGGGCGTCTGGACCGAGCAGTATGGCGGGCGCCTCGTATTCACCGTCCAGATGCTGGCGACCGCGGTTGCCTGCTGGCTGCTGTCCGAGGTGCAGACCTACGAGGTGTTCCTGATCGCCGCCCTCGGCGTCGGTCTGGCCGGCGGATCGTTCATCGTCGGCATCGCCTACACGTCGCAATGGTTCGAAAAGCAGCACCAGGGCACGGCGCTGGGCATCTTCGGAGTCGGCAATGTCGGTGCGGCGGTCACCAACTTCGGCGCGCCTTTCCTGGTCCTGGCATTCGGCTGGGAACAGACCGCGCAGATTTACGCGGTCCTGCTGGCGCTCACCGCCGTCGGATTTTACCTGACGGCCAAGCCCGATCCGGCGCAGGTGGCGCGCCAGCGCGAGGGCCGCAAGCCGGTCTCGGCAAAAGAGCAGCTCGAGCCGCTGAAGAACATGCAGGTCTGGCGCTTCGCCACTTACTATTTCTTCGTGTTCGGCGGCTTCGTGGCGCTCGCTTCCTATCTGCCGCGCTTCTATGTCGGCGCCTACGACCTGTCGCTGACGACCGCCGGAATGCTGGCGGCGGCCTATTCGATGCCCGGTTCGGTGTTTCGCGCGCTCGGCGGCTGGATGTCGGACAAATGGGGCGCGCGCTTCGTCATGTATCTTACGTTTATCGTGTCGTTGGCGTGCCTGTTCGTGATGAGTTATCCGAGCACCCAGTACACAGTTCAGGGCATCGCCGGGCCGATCGAGTTCACCTTCGGCGTCAGTCTGACGGTCTTCGTCATCCTCAGCGTGCTGCTCGGCTTCGTGATGTCGCTCGGCAAGGCGGCCGTCTACAAGCACATCCCGGTCTACTACCCGCATCACGTCGGCTCGGTCGGCGGCCTGGTCGGCATGATCGGCGGCCTCGGCGGCTTCGTTCTGCCGGTCGCGTTCGGCATCCTGAACGACTGGATCGGTGTCTGGACCAGTTCCTTCATGCTGATGTTCGCGATCGTGCTGGTGAGCACCGTGTGGATGCATGTTGCGATCCGCCTGATGGAGCGCCGCCGTCATCCGGGGCTGGCCGACGAACGCTATCTCAGCGACGTTCCGAACATGCCGGCGCCGGCGCCTGCCGCTGCGCAGTAGGTCGCCCCGGCGGCCGCTGCCCGATCGGCTCGAGTAAAGGGAAATTCGATGGCCAAAAACCTGGCAACCTGGGATCCGGAAGACGAGGCGTTCTGGCGCACCGAAGGCAAGCGCGTCGCAACCCGGAACCTCTGGATTTCGATTCCCTGCCTGCTGTGCGGCTTCGCCGTGTGGCTGTACTGGGGGATCATCACGGTTCAGATGATCAACCTAAAGTTCCCCTTCTCCCAGGCGGAACTGTTCACGCTCGCCGCAATCGCCGGCTTGAGCGGCGCGACCCTGCGCATTCCCTCGTCTTTCTTCATCCGTATCGCCGGCGGCCGCAATACGATCTTTCTGTCAACGGCGCTGCTGATCGTCCCGGCGGCCGGAACCGGGTTGCTGTTGCAGGATCCGAATACGCCGCTGTGGCAGTTCCAGATCATGGCGCTGCTGTCCGGCTTCGGCGGCGGCAACTTCGCCTCCTCGATGTCGAACATTTCCTTCTTCTATCCAAAGAAGGTGCAGGGCTATTCGCTCGGCATGAATGCCGGCCTCGGCAATTTCGGCGTCACCACGATGCAGATTCTGGTGCCGCTGGTCATGACGGTGGGCGTCTTCGGCGGCTCAGCCCTGATTCTCGAAAACAGTTCGGGCACGCTGGTCGGGAAAATTCCGGCCGGAACCGAGACCTTTATCCATAACGCCGGCTACATCTGGGTCGCCATCCTGATCCCGCTGGTGATCGCCGCCTGGTTCGGCATGAACAACATCACGGCAGAGCATGTCTCGCCGGGCCTCGGTTCGACGGCCGGCGCCTTCGGCAAGATTCTCGGCATGCTGGCGATCGGCCTGATCACCGCGGCGATCGGGCTGTGGCTGCTGCTGCCGGAGAAAGCCGGCGGCTCCGGCCTTGAGCTGAGCAAGTGGATCGTGCTGCCCCTTGTGATCGCTGCAACGGTCTTTGCGCTGCGGCTGATTCCCGGCACGATCCGCCAGAGCCTCGACCAGCAATATTCGATCTTCAGGAACAAGCACACCTGGGCGATGACGGTCATCTACACGATGACCTTCGGCTCGTTCATCGGTTACGCCGCCGCCTTCGGCCTGGCGATCAAGGTGGTGTTCGGCTTCCAGCATATCGAAGTCGACGGCGTGATGACCCACACGACGGTCAATCCGAACGGGCCGAGCGCGTTGATGTATGCCTGGACGGGCCCGTTCATCGGCGCGCTGATCCGCCCGATCGGCGGCATGATCTCCGACCGGCTGGGCGGCGCGCTGGTCACGCAGATCATCTCGGTCATCATGGTCGCCTGCGCCCTGGGCGTCGCATATTTCCTGTCGTTGGCCTACGCCTCGCCGACACCCGAAGAATATTTCACGCCGTTCCTGATCCTGTTCCTGATCCTGTTCGCCGCGACCGGGATCGGCAACGGCTCAACCTTCCGCACTATTGCCATCGTCTTCGACAAGGTGCAGGCCGGGCCGGTCCTGGGCTGGACCTCTGCGGTCGCGGCCTACGGCGCCTTCATCATCCCCAAGGTGTTCGGCGAGCAGATCAAGGCGACGACGCCGGAATACGCGCTCTATGGCTTCGCAGCCTTCTATTTGGTTTGCATCGGCATCAACTGGTGGTTCTATCTGCGGAAGAATGCCTACGTGAAGAACCCGTGAGGAGGCGAATCCGATGAGTCATTTCCTGGATCGGTTAACCTTCTTCAGGAAGACCGTAGACACCTTTTCCGACGGGCACGGCATCGTCACCAACGAAGACCGCGACTGGGAGGATTCCTACCGGGCGCGCTGGCAGCACGACAAGATCGTGCGCTCGACCCACGGCGTGAACTGCACCGGCTCCTGCAGCTGGAAGATCTACGTCAAGGGCGGGATCATCACCTGGGAGACCCAGCAGACCGACTATCCGCGGACCCGGCCGGACCTGCCGAATCACGAGCCCCGCGGCTGTTCGAGGGGCGCCAGCTACTCCTGGTATATCTACAGCGCCAACCGGCTCAAATATCCGCTGGTGCGCAGCCGGCTGGTCCGGCACTGGCGCGAGGCGCGCAAGACCATGGCGCCGGTCGATGCCTGGGCGTCGATCGTCGAGGACGAAGCCATGCGCAGGGACTACCAGCGGGTGCGCGGGCTCGGCGGATTCGTGCGCTCGGACTGGGACGAGGTCAACGAGATCGTCGCGGCGGCCAATATCTACACGATCAAGACCCACGGGCCGGACCGCGTGATCGGCTTCTCGCCGATCCCGGCGATGTCGATGGTCTCCTATGCCGCGGGCTCGCGCTACCTGTCGCTGATCGGCGGCGTGTGCATGAGCTTCTACGACTGGTATTGCGATCTGCCGCCGTCGAGCCCGCAGACCTGGGGCGAGCAGACCGACGTGCCGGAAAGCGCGGACTGGTACAACTCAACCTTCCTGATGATGTGGGGCTCGAACGTTCCGCAGACGCGCACGCCCGACGCTCATTTCATGACCGAGGTCCGCTACAAGGGCGCGACCACGGTAACTGTGACTCCGGACTACAGCGAAGCGTCGAAATTCGCCGACATCTGGCTCAACCCGAAGCAGGGCACCGACGCCGCGATGGCGATGTCGATGGGCCACGTGATTCTCAGGGAATGGCATCTGGCGGGCAGGAGCGCATATTTCGAAGACTATTGCCGCCGCTTCACCGACATGCCGTTCCTGGTGACGTTGCGAAAGGCCGAAGGCGGTTATGTGCCCGACCGCATGCTGCGCGCCGCCGACCTGCCGGACGACCTGGGGCAAACGAACAATCCCGATTGGAAAACCGTCGCGGTGGACGAATCGCGGGGCGACGCGCTGGTCTGCCCGGTCGGCTCGATCGGCTTCCGCTGGGGCGAGGCCGGGAAGTGGAATATCGAGGAAAAGGACGGCGGAGAAGGCCACGCGACGAAACTGCGGCTGAGCCTGATCGATATCGGCGACGACGTCGCCTCGGTCGGTTTCCCGTATTTCGGCAAGACCAGCCACGACTATTTCGCCGGCACGGACCATGACGAGGTGCTATGGCGGAACGTGCCGGTACGGAAGGTCGAGACGCAGGACGGCGAAGCGCTGGTCGCCACGGTCTACGACTTGTTCATTGCGAACTATGGGCTGGACCGCGGGCTGGGCGGCGGGAACGTGGCCGCGAGCTTCGATGACGATGTGCCCTACACTCCCGCATGGCAGGAGCGCATCACCGGGGTCGCGCGCGACAAGGTGATCGCGGTCGCGCGGCAGTTCGCCGAGAACGCGCACAAGACGGAAGGCCGCTCGATGGTCATCGTCGGCGCCGCGCTCAACCACTGGTACCACATGGACATGATCTACCGCGGCATCATCAACATGCTGGTGATGTGCGGATGCGTCGGCAAGCCCGGCGGAGGCTGGTCGCACTATGTCGGGCAGGAAAAGCTGCGGCCGCAGACCGGGTGGCTGCCGCTCGCCTTCGCCCTCGACTGGAACCGCCCGCCGCGGCACATGAACAGCACGTCCTTCTGGTACAGCCACACCGACCAGTGGCGTTACGAAAAGATTGCTGTCGACGAGATCATCTCCCCGCTGGCGCCCGAGGGCGACTGGGAGTCGCTGAGCCTGATCGACTTCAACGTCCGTTCGGAGCGCATGGGCTGGCTGCCGTCGGCCCCGCAACTGGAGACCAACCCGCTGGACGTTACCCGGGCTGCCGGCGACGGCGATCCGGTCGGGGCGGCGGTCGCCGGGATCCAGGCCGGCACCCTGCGTCTGTCCTGCGACGATCCCGACGAGCCGAAGAACTGGCCGCGCAATCTGTTCGTCTGGCGCTCGAATCTCCTGGGCTCGAGCGGGAAGGGTCACGAGTATTTCCTGAAACATCTGCTGGGCACCCAGCACGGGGTGCAAGGCAAGGAGCTCGGCGAATCCGGCGGCCGGAAGCCGGTCGAAGTCGCGTGGCACGACGCCGCGCCGGAAGGCAAGCTCGACCTGCTGGTCACGCTCGATTTCCGCATGTCGACGACCTGCCTCTATTCCGACATCGTGTTGCCGACAGCGACCTGGTACGAGAAGAACGATCTCAACACCTCGGACATGCACCCCTTCATCCATCCGCTGTCGGCCGCGGTCGACCCGGTGTGGGAAACCCGCAGCGACTGGGAGATATTCAAGGGAATCGCGAAAAAATTCTCCGAGGTTGCCGAAGGCGTGCTCGGCGTCGAGCGCGACCTCGTGCTGGTGCCGACCCTGCACGACACGCCGATGGAACTGGCGCAGGCGACCGACGTAAAGGACTGGAAGAAGGGCGAGTGCGATCCCGTCCCGGGCAAAACCATGCCGAACATGGTGGTGGTCGAACGCGACTATCCCAGCACCTACAAGAAATTCACCGCGCTGGGCCCGCTGATGACCAAGGCCGGCAACGGCGGCAAGGGCATCAGCTGGAACACCGAGGACGAGGTCGAGTTCCTCAAGCGGCTGAACGGCGAGGTGCGCGAGGACGGCGTCTCGAAGGGCCTGGCGAAAATCGACACCGACATCGACGCGACCGAGGTCGTGCTGGCGCTGGCGCCGGAGACAAACGGCCATGTCGCCGTCAAGGCGTGGGCGGCGCTGGGCAAGGCGACCGGGCGCGAGCACGAGCACCTGGCGGCGGCGCGCGAGGAGGACAAGCTGCGCTTCCGCGATCTGCAGGCGCAGCCGCGCAAGATTATCTCGTCGCCGACGTGGTCGGGCGTCGAGTCGGAAAACGTCACCTATACGGCGGGCTACACGAACGTGCACGAGCTGATCCCGTGGCGCACGCTGAGCGGGCGGCAGCAGCTCTACCAGGATCATCTGTGGATGCGCGCCTTCGGCGAGCAGTTGTGCGTCTACAAGCCGCCGGTCGACACCAAGACGATAAGGCCGCTGATCGACGAAAAGGACAATGGCAACCCGCAGGTTGTGCTGAATTTCATCACCCCGCACCAGAAGTGGGGCATCCACAGCACCTATACCGACAACCTGCTGATGCTGACCCTGTCGCGCGGCGGGCCGATCGTCTGGCTCAGCGAGACCGACGCCCGCAAGGCGGACATCGAGGACAATGACTGGATCGAGGCCTACAACGCCAACGGCGCCCTGGTTGCGCGCGCCGTCGTGAGCCAGCGCGTGCCCGAGGGCATGACGCTGATGTATCATGCCCAGGAAAAGATCGTGAACGTGCCGGGCAGCGAAGTGACGGGATCGCGCGGCGGCATCCACAACTCGGTCACCCGCGCGACGGTCAAGCCGACCCACATGATCGGCGGCTATGCGCAACTGTCCTACGGGTTCAACTACTACGGCACCGTCGGCTCGAACCGCGACGAGTTCGTGATCGTGCGCAAGATGCAGACGGTGGATTGGATGGAGGGTCCGTACCGGGCCCCGGAAATGAGTGCGGCAATGGAGGCGGCGGAATGAAGATTCGCGCACAGATCGGCAAGGTGCTGAATCTCGACAAGTGCATCGGCTGCCACACCTGCTCGGTGACCTGCAAGAATGTCTGGACCAGCCGCGAGGGCATGGAATACGCCTGGTTCAACAATGTCGAGACCAAGCCCGGCGTCGGCTATCCCAAGGAATGGGAGAACCAGGAAGTCTGGAACGGCGGCTGGGTGCGCAAGAAGAACGGCCGCATCGTGCCGAAAATGGGCGGCAAGCTGCGCATCCTGGCGAAGATTTTCGCCAACCCGGACATGCCGCAGATCGACGATTATTACGAGCCCTTCACCTTCGACTACGAGCATCTGCACAACGCGCCCGAATCGCAGGCCCCGCCGACGGCGCGCCCGCGCTCGCTGATCAGCGGCGAGCGCATGGACAAGATCAAATGGGGCCCGAACTGGGAGGAGATTCTCGGCGGCGAATTCTCCAAGCGCAGCAAGGACGTCAATTTCGAAGCGCTCGAAAAGGACATCTACGGCCAGTTCGAAAACACCTTCATGATGTATCTGCCGCGCCTGTGCGAGCACTGCCTCAACCCGAGCTGCGTTGCGGCCTGCCCGTCGGGCGCGATCTACAAGCGCGAGGAGGACGGCATCGTCCTGATCGACCAGGACAAGTGCCGCGGCTGGCGCATGTGCGTCTCCGCCTGCCCCTACAAGAAGATTTACTACAACTGGCGGTCCGGAAAATCGGAGAAGTGCATCTTCTGCTACCCGCGCATCGAGGCGGGGCAGCCGACGGTCTGTTCCGAAACCTGCGTCGGGCGTATCCGCTATCTCGGCGTGCTGATGTACGACGCCGACCGAATCGAGGAAGCGGCGGCGGCGGAAGACCCGCAGGACCTGTACCAGGCGCAGCTCGACATTTTCCTCGACCCCCACGACCCGGCGATCATCCGGCAAGCGCTGCAAGACGGTGTGCCCCAGGCCTGGATCGACGCGGCACAGCGCTCGCCGGTCTGGCGCATGGCGATGGACTGGAAGGTCGCCTTTCCGCTGCATCCCGAATACCGCACCTTGCCGATGGTCTGGTACGTGCCGCCGCTGTCGCCGATCCAGGCGGCGGCCGAGGCCGGCGCGCTGGGCACCGAAGGGCTGATTCCGGATGTCTCCCAGCTGCGAATTCCGCTCAGATATCTCGCCAATCTGCTGACGGCAGGCGACGAAGCCCCGGTCAAACTGGCCCTGGAGCGGATGCTGGCGATGCGGGTCTATATGCGCGCCAAACATGTCGACGGCCGACGCGAAGTGCGCGCCCTCGAACAGGTCGGTCTCACGGAAACCGATATCGAGGACATGTACCAGACGATGGCGATCGCCAACTACGAGGACCGCTTCGTGATCCCGACCACCCACCGCGAATATGCCGAAGAGGCCTTTGACCTGCGCGGCGAGTGCGGTTTCAGCTTCGGCGACGGCTGTAGCGGCGGCGGCGACAAGATCGACCTGTTCAGCCACGAGGTCCGGGTCGGCCCCAGCGCCGGCGGCCGGTCGGACAAGGTGGGCGCGCCCCGATGAAGGCCGACCGATGAAATCCTACCGGGCGCTCGCGGCACTGCTGCACTATCCCACGGCCGACCTGGCCGAGGCGGCGGGCGAGGTCGCCGCACTGGTCAAGGAAGAGGGGCGGCTGTCCCGGAACGCGACGGCGGCGATTGACCGGCTGGCGGCGCAGCTGACGCTCGGCGACCTGTTGACCGCGCAGGAGACCTATGTCGGCCTGTTCGACCGGTCGCGCAGCCTGTCGCTGCACCTGTTCGAGCATATCCACGGCGAATCCCGCGACCGCGGCCAGGCGATGGTCAACCTGGCGGCGCATTACGAAACGCACGGGTACAGCATCGACTCCAACGAATTGCCGGATTACCTGCCGCTGTTCCTGGAGTTCCTGTCGCTGATCGAGCCCAATGAGGCGGCGGACCTGCTGTCGGAAGTGGTGCACATCGTTGCTGCCGTCCGCATCCGGCTGGAGCGGCGCGGCAGCGACTATGCCGGCGTATTCCAGGCGATCGAGGAAACCGCCGCCAGGCGGCCGGACAGCGCCGCGGTCGAAAGCCTGCTCGAGCAGGACAAGCCGCCGGAAGCTGAAGCGGCGGAACTCGACAAGGAGTGGGAGGAGGCGCCGGCCTTTTCCGGCGCCCCGGACGGCGGCTGCGCCGCGGCCCGCGACACCCTCAACCGCGTGGCGGAACTTGCGGCCGCCCCCGCCCGCACGGACAGGACGGAGCATGACCATGGGTGACTGGTTGCACATCCTCGTCTTCGGCTATTACCCCTATTTCGCGGCGACGGTGTTTCTGGCCGGCAGCCTGATCCGCTTCGACCGCGAGCAATACACCTGGCGCAGCGGATCGAGTCAGCTGCTGCGGCGCCGGCAGCTCATCATGGGCAGCGTGCTGTTCCACATCGGCATCCTGTTCCTGTTCCTGGGGCACCTTGTCGGCTTGCTGACGCCAAAGGAGATCTACCACGCCTTCGGCCTCAGCTCCGGCGCCAAGCAGATGCTGGCGATCGTCGCCGGCGGCGTCTTCGGCATCGTCTGCTTCATCGGCCTCACCATGCTTCTGCACCGGAGGCTGTTCGATCCCCGGATCCGCAAGACATCGAGCGCGATGGACATCGCGATCCTGGCCATCCTCTGGCTGCAGCTTGTGCTCGGCCTGGCGACCGTACCGTTCTCGTGGGCGCACCGGGAAGGCGGCGAGATCATGGTCGCTTTGTCGCTTTGGGCGCAGAAGATCGTCACCTTCCAGGACGGGGCGGCCGACTATGTCGCCGACGTGCACTGGGTCTACCAGCTGCACATCTTCCTCGGCCTCACGATCTTCCTGATTTTCCCGTTCAGCCGTCTCGTCCATATCTGGAGCGCGCCTGTCGGCTACCTGGGACGGCGCGGTTATCAGGTGGTGCGCACCCGGGAAGGACGCCGGGCGGCCTGACCCGATCATGACCGGAATCCAGGTTAACGGCCGCTGCATCGACGAAGATGCAATCCTGCGGGAGATGCAGTATCACCCGGCCGAGAATGTCGCCGCGGCACGGCGCGCCGCGGCCGAATGGCTGGTGATCCGCGCGCTGTTGCTCGATCGAGCTCACGCGCTCGGGATCGACGAGGCCGACGAATCGGCGGCGGTTCAGGCCGTGATCGATCGCGAGGTGGATATTCCGGAGCCCGCCGAGGCCGAATGCCGCCGCTATTACGACAACAACCCGGCGCGCTTCAGCAGTCCAGATCTGGTCGAAGCCGCGCATATCCTGCTCGCGGCAGCGCCCGACGACGAGGCGCAGCGCGACCGGGCCGAGGCGCAGGCCGGGGAGCTGATCGATACGTTGAGCGGGACGCCGGAGCGTTTCGGCGAACTGGCGCGAGCCCATTCCGCCTGCGATTCGAAGCACAATGACGGCCGGCTGGGTCAGCTTTCGCGCGGCGACACGGTGCCGGAAATGGAGACCTTCCTGTTCAATCTGGAAGAGGGGCAGCTTTCGCCGATCCCGGTAAAGACGCGCTACGGCCTCCATGTCGTGCGCGTCGACAAGCGTGTATCCGGGCGGTTGCTGCCCTACGAAACCGTGGCCGACAAGGTCGCCGACTATCTGAAGGAGGCGTCCTGGCGACGGGCCTTCAGGCAGTATGTCCAGCTACTCGCCGGGGATGCCCGTATTTCGGGCTTCGATATTGCCGCCGCCGATTCTCCGCTGGTGCAATGACGGGCAGGAATTCCGAGCGCCGGGACTTTTCTCGGTCTGCTTCTCGCCGGCGCAGCGACTAAAGTTTGCGGGTCAGTTGAGAGGAACCGGCGCGCTGCCTGTTTCCCGCCCCTCGCCCGCCGGGTTCGGCCCGATGCTGTCAAGGCCTTCGACGTCGATTCCGGCCAGACGCTCCGCCAGGCGCGCTTCGTAGGAGCGGATCGCCGGGATACTCCTACGGTAGGCCTCGAGTCCGAAATCGGACGCCATGACAATGATAACCCGCTGGTCGCGTTCGCTCTGCTTGCGCAGCACCAGCGAGCGGACGACCATCCGGTCGACCAGCTTCGACAGGGCGGACATCTGGATGGAGGAGCGTGCGGACAGGCCGCTCATGGTCCGGCCCTTGCCGTCGCTCAGGCTGTCCAGCACCCGCCACTGGACGAGCGACAGATCGAGCGGCCGGAGCAGGCCGTCCAGATCCAGGGCCACGGACTGTCCGGCCCGGATCAGGATGTCGGCCAGGCTGCCGGTGAAAGTCATGCACACCTCCCGTGCGCGTCGGTCCGGCCAGCCGCGGGATCCTCGAAACTTTCGCGAAAGCGTTTGGCACAAGACCGCCGGATTGGGGTAGGATTCGCGCCGTTGGAAGAAACGGCCTCCGAACGGCCGTGGGGAGCGGCCCCGGACAAGGTATGGCAACCAAGCACCGGATCGGCGTCTTCGTGCCCACCAGCGGCCCGGCAGGCATCTGGGGTCCGTCCTGCCGCGCCAGCGCCGAACTGGCCTGCGCCGAAATCAACGCTGCCGCGACCGATGACACGGTCTTCCGGCTCCGCTTCGTCGATGCCGGCACGAAACCCGAGACGGTCGCCCGGCGCGCAGCGGAGCTGATCGCAGCCCGCCGGATCGAATCGGTCGTCGGCATGCATACCAGCGACGTGCGCGACGCCCTGGCGGCCGCGGTCGGCCGGCGCGTACCCTATATCTACACACCGCTCCACGAAGGCAGCGCGCCGGACAACGTCTGCTGCCTCGGCGTGACGCCGGAGCGCCAGCTCCTGCCGGCGCTCACCTGGCTGAGCGCGCGCTACCGGCTGCGCCGCTGGTATTTCGTCGGCAACGACTATGTTTGGCCGCGGGTGTCCCATGCCCTGGCGGCGCGGGCAATGGCGCGGCAGGGCCGAGAGGTCGTTGGCAGCGATTATGTCGATTTCGACGAGACCGCCACAGACATCCGCCGTTTCGACGCCATCCTCGACCGGATTGCAAGCCGCCGGTCCGATGCCGTGCTGCTGTCCCTGATCGGGCAGGATTCGGTGCTGTTCAACCGGGCCTTCCATGCCGCCGGGATGGCGCGCTCGATCCTGCGGTTTTCCTGCGCCATCGAAGAGAACATGCTGCTTGCCATGGGCGCCGCGGCGACCGACGGCGTCTTCGTCAGCGCCGGTTACTTCGCCGCGCTCGATACGCCGCGCAACGGCGCCTTCCGGGAGCGCTACCACACCAGGTTCGCCGAGCGCGCACCGGTGCTGAACGACCTCGGCCAGTCGATCTACGAGGGCATGGCCCGGCTGGCGGTCCAGGTGACGGGGAACCGGCGCGCCGCCGCCGGCATCCGGAGCGATGCCGGGTTCCGGGAACTTCCCGTTTATCTGGCCGAAGCGCATGGGTTCGATTTCAGGGTCGTCAGCCAACTGGCCCGTTAAGCGGCGCATTGAGCGGTATTTCGTCAATCGACAATTTATTTGACATGGAAAATAAAGCAAGGATAACCTGAATAGCTTGATCGGCGCCGCAGGACTGTCAAAATCGCGGCAGTCGAACGAACCGAGGCGGTCCCGATGGCGACCTTCATCACCATTGTCATCGTTGTTGTCGCGCTGGCGATTCTCATCGCCTTCCTGCAACGCTTCTACCGCAAGGCGACCCGGGAAACCGCGCTGATCCGGACCGGTTTCGGCGGACAGAAAGTGGTCATGGACGGCGGCTGCATCGTCATGCCCTTCCTGCACCGGGTGGAAGAAATCAACATGCGCGCCATGCCGCTGGAAGTGGCCCGCAGCGGCAATACCTCCCTGATGACGGAGGACAGGCTGCGGCTGGATGTGGAGATGGAATTCAACCTGCGCGTCCTGCCGACTCCGCAGGGTGTGGCGACCGCGGCCCAGGCCGTCGGCTCCCGCTCGCTGCGCACGGAGGGCCTGCATGAATTGCTGGACGGCCGGCTGGTCGGCGCCATGCATGCGGTCGTCGCGACCAAGACCATGGACCAGCTGCACGAGAACCGCGGCGAGTTCGTTCATGAGGTTGAAAGCCTGCTGGCGGACAACCTTGAGCAAAACGGCCTGCGGCTGGAATCGGCCTCGCTCACCCGGTTCGACCAGGCGTCCCTGGCGTCGCTCGACGAAAACAACGCCTTCAACGCCGTCGGCATGCGCAGGCTGGCCGAGATCATCTCCGCCAACCGGAAACAGCGGGCGAGTATCGAGGCCGACGCCGATGTCTCCGTGCGCCAGACCCAGCTCGATTCGCTGAAGCGCAAACTGGAGATCGAGCGCGAGCAGCAGGAAGCGGAAATCGCCCAGCGCCAGACAGTGGAGGAAACCCGCGCGGCAAGCGACGCCGCCCAGGAAGCGGCGCGCCAGCACGCCCGGCAGGAGGCCGAACGGGCCAGGATCGACGCCGAGCGCCAAACCCGTCTCGCCGAAATCCAGCGCGACCTGAGACTGAGGCAGGAAGAGTCCGAAGCCCTGCTTGCCGCCGAAACGACGAAGATCGACAGCCAGATCGCGCTCAGCCTGAAACGCGCCGAGGAATTCGAGGCCGAGGCCGAAACCGAGCTACGCCGAATCGGCATTGTCTCTGCACAAGAAAAAGTGCAACGCGAGAAGGAAAAGCTGGCGGCCGAGCGCGACGCGGCGACGGCGCTCTTGCGCGCCAAACGCGATTCCGACATTTCGGACGAGGTCACTAAGTCGGAGGTCAAGACCCTGCTCGACAAGGTGCAGGCCGAGGCCAAGGCGACTTCCGTGAAAGCCGAGGCCCGGCGCAACGAGTTGAAGGCCGAAGCCGAGGGCAAGGCGGCACTGGCCGAGGCCGAGAACGCCGTGAGCGAACAGGTGCTGCACACGCGGCTGGAGCAGCATCGGATCGACAGGATGCCTGCGATCATCGAACAGATGGTCAAGCCGGCGGAAAAGATCGATTCAATCCGGATCAACCAGGTGACCGGGCTGGGCGCAGGCGGCAAGAGCGGCGGCGACGACCACGGTGGCGGGGGCGGGGGCGGCGCATCCTCGCCGTTCAACCAGGCCGTCGAGGGTGTATTGAACATGGCGGTGCAATTGCCGGCCATGCAGAAGCTGGGCAAACAACTGGGCGTCAATCTCGATGTCGGCGGCGACAAAAGCGCTGCGGACGGCGGCCCGGCCGACGATAGCCCGGGCGAGAACAAGGCCGGCGACGATCGCTAGCCGGCAGAGATTCAATCAAGAGGGAGTAGCATCATGACGATCAATCGCAGACAATTCATGCAGGGCGCGACGGCAGCGAGTGCGCTGGCGACGGTGCCATCGGTCGCGATGGGCGCCGACACCATAAAATTCGGCAGCATCCTGGACACGTCGGGCATCTTCGAGGCCTACGGCAAACCGATGGAAAAAGCGCACCGGCTGGCGATCGACGAGATCAACGCCGCGGGCGGCCTGCTGGGCAAAAAGATCGAGATGATCCCCTACGACACCCAGTCCAAGATGGCGCTCTACACCCAGTATGCTCGCCGCATGACGCGCAAGGACAAGGTCGACGTGATACACGGCGGCATCCTCTCGGCGTCACGCGAGGCGATCCGGCCGAGCCTGCGCAAGGCCAAGACGCTGTATTTCTACAACACGACTTATGAAGGCGGCGTCTGCGACCGCAACGTCTTCTGCGTCGGCACGACGCCGGCCCAGCAGTCGGCCATCCTGGTGCCCGAGGCGATCAAGCGCTGGGGCAAGAAAATCTATGTGCTGGCGGCGGACTACAACTACGGCCAGATCACGACGAACTGGATCAAGCATTACGCCAAGGAGGCCGGCGGCGAGGTCATCCAGGCCGATTACTTCCCGCTCAACGTGTCGGATTTCGGCTCGACCATCGCCAAGATCCAGAAGGCCAAACCGGACATGATCTGCGCCGTGCTGGTCGGCCTGGCGCACCTGTCCTTCTACCGCCAGTGGGCGGCCGCCGGCATGAAGAAGAAGATTCCGATCGCGACCACGACCATGTCGTCGGGCAACGAGCACAAGATCCTGACACCGAGCGAAGGTGACGGCATCGTCGTTTGCCAGAGCTTCTCGCCCCAGGCCGATTTCCCGTCGAACAAGGCGTTCCTGGCCGCATGGAAAAAGAAGTTCGGCCACACCAACGACATCCACGAGATCGCGGCGTCGAGCTATGACGGCGTCCGGCTGTGGGCCGAAGGCGTCAAGAAGGCCGGCACGCTCGACCGGATGAAGGTCATCCAGGCGCTCGAAAGCGGTATCAGCTACACCGGGCCGACCGGCAAGGTGACGATCGACGGCAAGACGCATCACGTGACTCACGACATGCATCTGATCGAGGTCAAGAACCAGACGCTGACGATCGCCAAGAGCTACAGCCAGATCCCGCCGTCGGACACCCAGCGGGTCTGCGACCTGGAGAAGAACCCGAACGATACGAAGCAGTACGAGATCAAGATCTGATCCCGGCTGCCTTGCGGCCCCGTTCGACACTGTAGGAAGGACGGCAGCGCTTCGATGGATCTAGCGGCGGTTGTCGTCTACGAAGTCCTGTACACGATCGCGTTTCTGGCGCTCATCAGCGCCGGACTCGCGGTCGTGTTCGGGATGATGCGCGTCATCAACCTCGCCCATGGCGAGTTCGTTCTGCTTGGCGGCTACGCGGCGATCGTCTCCCACAATACGCTGGGCATCGATATCTTCGTCTCCATGCTGGTCATCGCCCCGCTGGTCGTGGCGGCGTTCGGCGTCGTCGCCGAGCGGCTGATCATCCGCTTCCTCTACGGCCGGCTGATCAACACCATGCTGGCGACCTGGGGCCTGAGCCTGGCCATGATCGGCGGCTTCACGCTGATCTTCGGGCCGACCACGACCAGCATCAAGGCGCCGATCGGCGGCTTCGCGGTCGGCGACTATTCGCTCAGCGGCTATACGATCTTCATTATCGCCAGCGCCATCGGCGTCATATTGCTGATCTTCGGCGTGCTGAAATATACCCGCGCCGGCCTGATCGCCCGCGGGGCGATGCAAAGCGCCGACATGGCGAGCGCCTTCGGCTACGACACCTCGAAGGTCTACATGGTAACCTTCGCGGCGGGCTCGGCTCTCACCGGCCTGGCCGGCGGCGTGCTGGCGCCGCTGGTCGGCATCGGCCCGACCGCCGGGCTGCTCTACATCGCCAAGGCCTTCATCACGGTGATTTCGGGCGGCGCCTCGGTCGTCTCCGGCCTGATCGCCAGTTCCGGTTTCTTCGGCATCGTATCGCAGCTCGTCACCTTCGCGACCAATTCCGTGATCGGCGAGATCGGCCTGCTGGTCGCCGCCGTCATCCTGCTGCGGCTGCTGCCGACCGGCATTTCCGGCCGGTTCTTCCGCAACCGGTTGTAAGGGCGCCCGGCCATGACCGCCCGGCAGGTCCTTTCCTCCGTCGTCGTTGCGGCGATCCTCATGTTCGTCCTGCCAGTCTTCTTCGACGTCCTGAACCTGACGACATTCGCCGCCTACGCGCTGCTGGCGCTCAGCCTCGGTTTCGTCTGGGGCTATGGCGGCATCCTGTGCTTCGGCCAGACCGCCTTCTACGGCCTCGGCGCCTACGTCTACGCGCTGACCGCGATCAATACGGGCGAGGCCTGGAGCGGCTTTTTCCTCGCCATCCTGCTGCCCGCCCTGTTTGCCGCCATTCTCGGCGCCATGATGTTCTACGGACGGCTGAGCGACGTCTACCTGGCGGTCGTGACCCTGGTGGTGAGCCTGATCCTGTTCCGCTTCATGAACCACACGGCCGGCGAGCAATGGGTCATCGGCGAGGCCCGGCTCGGCGGCTTCAACGGCATCCCCGGTTTTCCGACGCTGCACATTCCCGGCGACCCGGAAGCCTACATTTACGACGAGAACCTGTATTACTTCACCTTCATCGTCCTGGTGCTGTGCTACCTGCTGACGCGCTGGCTGCTCGGCAGTCCGTTCGGCCGCATCCTGGTCGGCCTGCGCGAGAACGAGCAGCGCATCGAACTGCTGGGCTACGACGTGCGCGCCCGCAAGACCGCAGCCTTCGCCTTCGGCGGCGGGCTCGCCGGGCTCGCCGGCTGCCTCTACGCCAACGCGGCGGAGATCATCACGCCGGAGCTGTTCGGCCTGGGCCTTGCCGCCGAGATCATCATCTGGGTCATCGTCGGCGGCGCCGGCACCCTGATCGGGCCGATGATCGGCGCGGCCGTATTGGGCTACCTGAAATTCGTCCTCGGCCTGCGGGCGGTGAAGGAGGTCTTCGGCAGGGAGAACCCGCTGGAGGCAACGCTGGTCTTCGGCACAATCCTGATCCTGTTCATCCTGTTCCTGCCGCGCGGCATGGTGCCGTCGATCCGGGACTGGCTCGGCCGGGCGCGCCTCGGGCGCGGCGGCCCCCGCAGGAGCAGCCGGCGGCGGCGCACACAGGCGGAAAGGGCGCGACCCAATGCGTAAGGGCGCGCGTGACGCGGTCGTGGAGGCGCGCGGGGTCAGCGTCCGCTTCGGCGGCGTGGCGGCGCTCGACGCCGTCGATTTTGTCCTTGCCGACAAAGAGCTGCGCTGCCTCATCGGCCCGAACGGTGCGGGCAAGAGCACGTTCTTCAAATGCCTGACCGGCGTCCTGCGGCCGAGCGAGGGCGACATCCGCATCCGCGGCATCGATTGCGTGGGCGCCCATCCGCACGAGATCGCCGGCCTCGGCGTCGGCATCAAGACCCAGGTGCCGAGCGTGATGAACGGCCTGAGCGTGCGCGAGAATATCTGGATCGCCGCCCGCAAGCGCAATTCCACCCGCGACGCCGACCGAATCGTCACCGAAACGCTGGAGCGCATCGGCATCGCCGACAGCGCCGGCGAGCCGGTCGGCAACCTGGCCCACGGCCGGCGCCAGCTGGTCGAGTTCGGCACGGTGCTGGCCGGCGACCCCTGGCTGATCCTGCTCGACGAGCCGGCCGCCGGCCTGACCGCCGAGGAGGCGGAGCGCGCAGTCGACATCATTATCGAGATGAACGACCGCGCTGCGATCATCGTCGTCGAGCACGACATGCATTTCATCCGCCAGCTGGCGAAGACCGTCACCGTACTGCACCAGGGCCGCATCCTCACCGAAGGCCATGTCGATACGGTGCTGGGCGACCCGCTGGTCCGCGACGTCTATCTGGGCAAGTCGCAATGAACGCCCCGGCCGCAGAGAACGGCAGCCCGGCAACCGGCCCGGGCGGGAGGGCCGACGCGATCCTGTCGGTCCAGGGCCTGCGCGCCGGTTATGGCGACATCCCCGTGCTCCGCGGCGTCTCGATGGACCTGGCGGAGAACGAGGTGCTCGGCCTGCTCGGCCACAACGGCATGGGCAAATCCACCCTGCTCAAGACCCTGATGGGCCTCCTCCCGGCGACCGGCGGCCAGATCGCCTTCGAGGGGACACCGATCACGAAGCTGCCGACCTGGCGGCGCAGCCGGCTCGGCTTCGGCTACGTTCCCCAGGGCCGCGGCATCTTCCCCAGCCTCACGGTGCGCGAGAACCTGCACTTCGCCTGGAGCGAGGAGACCGGCGACGCCAGCGCCGAAGCCGGAATCGACCGGATCGTTGCCGATTTCCCGCGCCTTGCCCCGCTACTCGACCGGCAGGGCGGCGTGCTGAGCGGCGGCGAGCAGCAGATCCTCGCGGTCGCGCGCTGCCTGATTTCCGATCCGGTGCTGTTCCTGCTCGACGAGCCGACCGAGGGCATCCAGCCGTCGATCATCGAGGAAATGGCGGAAACGCTGGTCGCGATCCGGGCGAACCGTGGCCTGACCCTGCTGCTGGTCGAGCAGAATCTGGAATTCCTGACCCAGCTGTCCGACCGCATCCTCGTGCTCGAACGCGGTGCGGTGAAAGCGGAGATCGCCCGCGACCAGTTCGGCGCCACCGGGCTGATCGAGGAATTCGCCGGCCTGGGCGGCGGCGGCGCGCGGACATCGGCTGCACCTGCGGTGGCGGCGGCGGTCCCGCGGCGCGAGGCCGCCTCCCCGCCTCCCCGGCCGCCGTCGCAAGCGCCCGCCCCGGCCCCGGCAGCGAAGCCGTCTCCGGCCCGGGCCGAAGTGCCGCCACCGCCCCCGGCCCAGCCGATCGGAAACGCCATGACCGTCAGACGCCCCACCCTGGACCAGATGCGCGACATCGTCCGCGCCTTCGGCATGAGCATGAGCGACGGCGAGGTCCAGTCCTTCCTCGACCTGATGGAGCCGACACTGGCGGCCTACGACCGGGTCGACGCGCTGCGCGACGCGCCGCCGGCGGTCAAGTATCCGCGCACGCCCGGCACCCGGCCCGCCGACAGCGAAAACCCGATGAACGCCTGGTACATCAAGTGCGAAATCCGCGGCGCGCCGGGCGGCAGGCTGGACGGCAAGACGGTGGCGCTCAAGGACAATGTCTGCCTCGCCGGCGTGCCGATGATGAACGGCGCCTCGACCCTGGAGGGCTATACGCCGGACCTCGACGCCACCATCGTCACGTGGATGCTGGACGAAGGCGCCACCATCGCCGGCAAGGCGCATTGCGAATATTTCTGCCTGTCGGGCGGCAGCCACACCAACGCGTCCGCGCCGGTCCACAATCCGTGGAAGATCGGCCACACGGCCGGCGGCTCGTCCTCAGGCTCCGGCGCGCTGGTCGGCGCCGGCGAGGTCGATATGGCGATCGGCGGCGACCAGGGTGGGTCGATCCGGATCCCGGCGTCGTTCAGCGGCTGCTACGGCATGAAGCCGACCCATGGCCTCGTGCCCTACACCGGCGTCATGCCGATCGAGCCGACCATCGACCATACCGGCCCGATGACCGGCAATGTCGCGGACAACGCCCTGCTGCTCGAAGTCCTCGCCGGCGAGGACGGCCTGGACCCGCGCCAGTACAAGCCGCGGGTGGACGAGTATACCAAGGCGCTCGGCCGCGGCGCCGGCGGCATGCGCATCGGCGTGGTCCAGGAAGGGTTCGGCTGGGACAACAGCGAGCCGGGAGTCGACGCCAAGGTGCGCGCGGCGGCCGAACGGTTCCGCGCCATGGGCGCGACGGTCGAGGATGTCTCGATCCCGATGCACCGGGACGGCCTCGCAATCTGGACGCCGGTCGCCCTCGAGGGCGCGACCGCCACGATGATGCACGGCAACGGCTTCGGGACGAGCTGGAAGGGCCTCTACGTCACCAGCCTGCTCGACGCCCACGCCAACTGGCGCGCACGGGCCGACGAACTGTCCCACAGCCTCAAGCTCACGATGATGATCGGCGAATACATGCTGAAGCACCATCGCGGGCATTATTTCGCCAAGGCGCAGAATCTGAGCCGCCCGCTGACCGCCGCCTACGACGACGCGCTAGGCCGCTGCGACCTGCTGCTGATGCCGACCCTGCCGATGGTCGCGCCGCCGATTCCCGGCCCGGACGCGCCTTTGGCGTTGTATATTCAGCGGGCGTTCGAGATGATCGCGAACACCGCGCCGTTCGACATCACCGGGCATCCGTCGATGAGCATTCCCTGCGGCCTGAGCGACGGCCTTCCCGTCGGCCTGATGCTGACCGGAAAGCACTACGACGAAGCCACGATCTACCGGGCGGCGCACGCCTTCGAACAGGACGAAGACTGGCGGACATTGTAGCCCCAAACCGGTCGTCGACGGACCGCGGGCCGGAGCTTCATTTGCGATGGCGTTCCAGTACCCGGTTGCGCAGCGCAATGTTGGCCTTCCGGTAAGCGGGCTCGACCCAATCGGAGTCCCAGAACCAGACCCAGAACCCGCGGTCGACCTCGTGTTGCGTCACTTTCGTGCCACCCTCCGCGGCTTCCAGTAGCCAACGGTGATCGAAGGTGATGAAGCCGCGTATGCCGCCGAACTGGTTCAATTCCCCTTCCGGAACCAGCCGCACGATTTCCGACTCTATCGCCACCTCCGGCTTACCGGGTTCCTTTACGGTTGTCTTCACCGTTGCGCCTTGCCGGAATTCTCCCGCGACATGCGTAAACACCGGATTCCAGTCGGCATATCCCCTGGCATCGGTCAGCACGGCCCACACCGCTGCCGGCGGCGCCGGGATAACGATCTCAACATGGAAGGTTTTCTTGCCGGTGAACGCCAGAAGGGCGACGGCCAGAACCGCCAGCCCGAAGCTCCACAGGAATAACGATCGAAGCACGGACCGGCCGGCTCTCTTCCCCGGATTGTCGATCGTGCCGGCCGGAACGGCTACAGACTCCCGAACTCCGCCCGACACAGACGGTGCAGGCATCTTTGCGATATTGCGTTCGGCGTCAATCGATTCCAACCTCGACCGTAGGAGAAGCGGTCCCGGCCGGCCGCCGCCGCGCGGCACGCTGGCGCCGCTTGGAAAGCCCGATGCTGAGGGTGTCCGGACATGAACGCCCACTGGACCGTAGATCTTGCCAAACCGATCGCCTCGCTGGACAAGACTCCGGCCGGCGGGTCACCGGAGGCACGCCACGACCAAAGCCCGCGCGGCGGGCTTTCCCACGTTATCGGCGCGCCGGCACCGGCGCTGCTCGAAAAGACCATCGGCGAATTGTTGGCAGAAACGGCCGCCGCCCGAGCCGACGGCACCGCGGCCGTATTCTGCGACAGCGGCCTGCGCTGGACGTATCGGGAGCTGAAGGAAGAGGCGCGCCGCTTCGCCGCCGGCCTGCTGACGCTCGGCTTCGGCAAGGGCGACCGGATCGGCATCTGGGCGCCGAACCGGCCCGAATGGCTGCTGACCCAGTTCGCGACGGCCGAAATCGGCGCGGTGATGGTCAACATCAATCCGGCCTACCGGCTGGCCGAGCTGAAATACGCGCTCAACAAGGTCGGCTGCAAAGGGCTGATCCTGGCCGAATCGTTCAAGACCAGCCGTTACCTGGAGATGCTGCAGACGCTGGCGCCGGAACTGGCGGCAGCGGAGCCGGGCAAGCTGCAATCGGAGAAGCTGCCCCATCTGCGCACCGTCATCCGCATGGGGGAGGACAAATCCCCCGGCATGGTCAATTTCGGCGCGGTCGCCGGCATGGCCGGGCCGGCCGCGCTCAAGATGGTCGACGATACCGGCGCGACGCTGGAGCCCGGCGACCCGATCAATATCCAGTTCACCAGCGGCACGACCGGCGCGCCCAAGGGCGCGACGCTGACCCACCGCAACATCGTCAACAACGCCCGCTTCACCACCGACGCGATGCGCTTCACCGCGGCCGACCGGCTGTGCATTCCGGTGCCGCTCTACCACTGTTTCGGCATGGTCATGGGCACGCTGGGCTGCGTCACCAAGGGCGCGGCCATGATCTTTCCCGGCGAAGGTTTCGACCCGGCCGACACGCTGAAGGCGCTGAACGACGAGACATGCACCGGCCTCTACGGCGTGCCGACCATGTTTATCGCCATGCTGTCCCATCCCGATTTCGCCAAGGCGGACCTGTCGGCCCTGCGCACCGGCATCATGGCCGGCGCGCCCTGCCCGATCGAGACCATGAAGCAGGTGATCGGCGACATGAACATGACGGACGTGACCATCGCCTACGGCATGACCGAGACCAGCCCGGTCTCGTTCCAGAGCGCGACCGACGATCCGATCGAGAAGCGCGTCTCGACCGTCGGGCGCATCCAGCCCCACGCCGAATGCAAGATCGTCGGTCCCGACGGCCGGACCCTGCCGGTCGGCGAGCGGGGCGAATTGTGCACAAGGGGCTACCTGGTGATGCGCGGCTACTGGGGCGATCTGGAGCGCACGCGCGAGGCGGTCGACGCCGACGGCTGGATGCACACCGGCGACCTGGCGACCATCGACGCCGAGGGCTATTGCGAGATCGTCGGCCGGGTCAAGGACATGCTGATCCGCGGCGGCGAGAACGTCTATCCGCGGGAGGTCGAGGAATTCCTGCTGCGCAACGGGAATGTCCAGGACGTCCAGGTCTTCGGCGTGCCGGACGAACGCTTCGGCGAGGAGGTCTGCGCCTGGATCGTCCTGCAGCCCGGCGCGGCGGAAACCGAGGAGTCGATCCGCGACTTCTGCCGCGGCCAGATCGCCCATTACAAGATTCCGCGCTACGTCCGATTCGTCGACGAACTGCCGATGACCGTAACCGGCAAGCCGCAGAAATTCGTCATGCGCGACAAGATGGTCGAGATGCTCGCGGCCGGCGCCCGGTCCGCCTAGGGCGCCTTGACGCTTTCGTTTCCGGAAACCCGCGGCCGTCCCCCGGGGGCATCCGCTTCGCGCACCGTCGATGCGCCGCGCCCGTGTCGCCGGGCGGCCCTAGCCGGCCCTGAACTCGTTGAAAATGTCGATCCAGGCTTTCGCATCCTGCTGCACGGGGAGGTCGCGGCCGACGCTGCGGTCGATCAGCGTCTCCACGCGCATCCGGCCGCGGTTTTCGGGATCGGGGTCGTAGCCCATGAGCCGGTTCTGCTCCGCGGTCCAATGGTCCGCAATCTTGAGGTTCGGGCCGCGGGCCTTGAACGCCCTGGCGAAACCGAGCTTCGCCTGAACATGGGCCTGACTGACATATCTGATCCACTCGAGAGCGAGATCCTTGTTCCGGCTTTGCTTGCACACGGTGGCCACTTCCTGCCAGCGGATGCCGCCCTGTTTCGGAATCGTCGCCTCGAAATTCTTGTAACCGGCGAATTTCAGATCGATATCGAGATCGCCGATCATGGCGGCGACGATATCGCCCTCGATCATTGCCTGCACGATGGGCCGGCTGCTTGCGCCCAGCATGCCGACCTGAGGCCTGAGCCGGAGCAGCCACGCCCTGACCGCGCCCAATTGCCCGTCGCTCAGGTCATAGGGATTTTCCGTGTTGGGATGAACCGCGAGGCTCGCAATGCCCATGTTCGGCAGATACCAGTCCAGAACGCCGATTCTGCCGGCAAGTTCGGGCAGAAACAGCGAATTCCAGTCCTCGCTCGCCTCCCGGCTCATACGGTCGGCGTTGTAGGACATGGCGTAGAATCCGAAGCGTGTGGCCGTACCCCAGATCCGGCCGCCGCCCGCCTTGATCTGGCGCATGTTCCTGAACCGGGGATGGTAGTTGGCGAGTTCCGGTATGTCTTCCGGACTGTAGGGCTCGATCGCGTCGATAGCGGCGAGCTTGTGAACATATTCGGCGTCGACCAGCACGTTGTCGTAAGTCCCGCGCGGCGCCCGGTTGAATGACCGGAGCATCTGTTCGCCGCCGATATAGACCTTGAATTCTATCTTGATGCCGTGCGTGTCCTCGAATTCCTCGGCGACATTCTTTTCTTCGTAACCCGGCCAGGTCAGCACCCGCAGCCGGTCCGCAGCGCGCGCGCTGCGGGAAAGAACGGCGAGCGGGCCTGCCGCGACCGCGCCTGCCGCCGCGGCGCCGGCCTTCAGAACGGTCCGCCGACCCACCGTGGGGACGGGACGGGCGGCGCCATTTCGCCTGCCGGCGCCTCTCATCGGAGCCTCCTTCTCATCGTCGATGCAGGGCGTTAGTGTATACGGGTCTGAAGCCGGGAGGCCACAATGGACACCTTTTCCGCCCACCGGCACGGCGATGACAGCATGACCCTGTCGCCGCCGCACACCGCGGTCCTCGTCGTCGACATGATGAACGATTTCTGCGCCGAGGGCGGCGCGATGGTGCTGCCGGGCTCGGAGCGGCTGGTGCCGCCGCAGAACGCCGTGATCCGGGCGGTGCGCGGCACCGGCGGGGTCGTCGCCTTCATCAAGGACACCCACCGGCCGCAGGCCAGGCGCGAGCGCGAATTCCTCAAGCGGACGCCCCATTGCATCGAGGGCAGTTGGGGCGCCGAAGTGATCGACCCACTGGACCGGCGGCCCGGCGACATCGAGATCGTCAAGCGGCGCTATTCCGGCTTCTTCAACACCGACCTCGACCTCAGCCTGAAGGACATGGTGGTCGACACCCTGATCGTCGTCGGCGTCGTCACCAACATCTGCGTCCGCTCGACGGTCCACGACGCATTCTTCAACGGCTACCGGGCGATCGTGCCGGAAGATTGCGTCGCCGCAACCGGCCCGCGCGAGCAGGAGTCGAGCCTGTACGACATCGGCACCCATTTCGGCCTGGTCACGACCTCCGAAGCCGTGGTCCGGGCGCTGCGCGAAGGCGTGGCGGTGGAAAACCGGATCACCGCATAGGGAGCGAGAGCCCCGCCACGGCGCTGCAAGAGCTATCGATCCAATAGGACGCATTGGACCGGGCGGGAACTTTCCGGGGGAAATCCCCGAATGATCCGCTCAGTCCCGCACGGGTGACGGCGCGGGCTCGCCGGCACCGTCGCTTCGGCGGGTGCGGTATCCGTGCCAGCCGATCCAGACCACCGCAGCGGCGACGGCGGGACCGTAGACCGCGGGGTCGTTCGATATCACAAGGATGGCCAGCGCGAGGCGCAGCCCGATCTCCCACAAGGGCAGCGCGGCCCGGTCGAAGCGCGCCAGCGCGCTTGCGAGCAGAAACAGCGCCAGCACAAGGCGCGCGAGCAGCCAGAGCAGGGGCACGGTATCCACGGTCCCGTCATAGCCCGGCAGGTAGGAAACGTTGGTCCCGCTCGCAGTAGGATCCAGGAACGCTTCTTCTATCAGGAGCAGTTCCGGATAAATCGCGAAAACGAAGGGTATGACGAACATCACGATGCCCGACCGGACCGCCGAGAAGCCGGTCGCCATCGGCTCGGCCTTGGTAATCGAACTGGCCGCGAACGCGGCGATCGCCACCGGCGGTGTGATCGCCGAGGCGACCGCGAAATAGAAGATGAACATGTGCGCCGAAAAAATTGAGATTCCGAGCCCGGCGAGAACCGGCCCCATCAGGAGCGCCACGTTCACATAGGCCGGCACCGCCGGCATCCCCATGCCGAGGAGCACCGCAAGCATCATCGTCATGAGGAGAGCCATGAACTGGAAAGCGACGGAGCCGCCCGCCCCGAGGTTGAGGCTCTGCAGCCATCCCAGCACGTCGAGGGAGATGAAGAAGGGCAGGCCGGTCAATTTCAGGCAAAAGTCGATAATCGAAACCGCCAGGAACATCAGATAGAGCGTGGCAATCAGAATTCCGGCATTCGACAGCGCGTCGAGCAGCTTGCGCGGGCGGGCGCGCATTTCGGGATCCAGAAAGAGCAGGAAAATCAGCAGGAAGACCGCCCACCAGCCCGCGCTTCCGGCATCGCCGGCGGCGTTCTGCACAATTTTCAGCAGCCACGGAAGCTCGGAGACCTTGCACACCCCCTCGGCAAACACGCGCTCGGCGCCGAGCAGGCCGTCGAACCAGCCGCAGCCGACATTCTGTTTCGGCGTCAGCAACAGGAACAGGATGATCAGGATCGGCCCGAAGATCATGATCAGGTTGTAGATATCCTGGCGCGACAGGTGCATGTCCTCGGTCAGCACGCCCAGGGCCTCGATTTTCTGCTTTCGCGACTGGAAGACCGCGGAGAGGAAGAGGCAGAGGAAATAGGCGAACGCGGGAATGGCCGCCGCCACGATCACGTCGCTGTAGGGAACCCCCGTCATCGCCGCGAGGACGAAAGCGGCAACGCCCATGACCGGCGGCATGACCGAACCGCCGGACGAGGCCGCGGCCTCCATCCCGCCGGCGAACACGCGCGAGAAACCGCGCTTGATCATCATCGGAATGGTCAGCACACCGGTCGAGAGCACGTTGACGATCGGCCCGCCGGAGATTGTGCCGAACATCGCCGAGGATACGATGGCCGCGTGGGCGGGCCCGCCCCGAAGGCGCCGCGTCCAGCGGAAGGCGAGTTTGATCAGGGACTTGCCACCGGCCGAGGCGCCGAACAGCGATCCCAGGATCAGGTACGGGAAAATCTCGTTGAGCGTGATATCGATGAACCGGCCGAGCAGGCCGGACGCGTTGTTGGTCAGGATGTCATGGACCCGCGGCCGGCCGTCCGCCAGCGATCGCGGCTCGCCCCCCAGCTTGGTCACAAGATATTTGTCGATGTCCTGGGCGCCGTAGAAGTACCAGATCAGGATGGTTCCGATGGTGTAGGCGGCGATCAGAAGGGCGACCAGGACGAGCGGAAACCCCCAGACCTTGATGTTGAAGGTGAGGAAAACGACGATCGCGAGCCCCACGATCGCCACGATCCAGCCGCCCGTGGTGTACAGGCATTGCGGGTCTTCCACCGTGAGGGGCTCGGGCAGGCCGAGCATCAGGGCGGTTTCTTTTTCGACCTTCAGGCTCTCGGCGATCATGCGCTCGCGGTCGCCGGTGATCCGGTCGATGAGGCAGACCGATTCGAACTCGACCAGGTAGGTGAGCGAGATGGCGATCGCCATCGTCACGAGCGCCAGGTCCATGAACAGGCCGAAACCGCGGCGCAGGCGGCTTCTGTCGGTCCAGGCGCGCCACATCGAATGGTGCAGCGCAACCGTCAGCATCATCGCGGCGAAGTAGAGCGGGTAGTAATATTCGTACGGGAACTTGCGGATGATGAAGCGGGGATTGCCCGCGATGTCCCGCGCCAGATCGTCGAGACCGGGTATTCCCGGCATCATATTGATCAGGCCGACGACGACGAGCGCGATCGACAGGACATAGACAATACGATGATTGAGGCCGCGGCGGGCGGGGCCCGGAATTACATCTTCGGACACGTGTTCATTCGCCCGGTGCGGCGGGAGGGCCGCGGCGAAAGCCGCGGCCCCCATGAGCCGGTTTGGACTGCGGGTTCAGACTACGGCTTTGCGCAATCGGGAACCTTGTGGCCGGCTTCCTCCCAGGCCGCCACGGCGCCCGGATGATATTTCACCGGTACCGGGCCGCACATGCCGGTCTTCGCCGGATCGATTTCGCCGAGGAAGATGTTCGCCATGTAGGGCGCCTTCGACTTGAATTTTTTCACGTTGGAGATCGCCGCCTTGGTCAGGGCCTTGGCGAGGTCGAAACTCATCGACGTCTGGACCATGTCGGCGCCCGCCGTGCCCGGGGCGCGGTAAAATCCGTCCCCGGAGACGATGGTAAGCCCCTTGATCGGCTTGACGGTCTTGAGGTCGACGACCCACGGCGCCGTTCCGGGCGCCTTGAGATATCTTTGCATGGGTTTGGAATCCCATGCCTTCTTGGGCACCGACCACAGGGTGATGCTTCCGGAGCCGAGCGACCGTAGGATCCGGGTATCCGGGAAGGTGATCGGCAGGACCATGGCGTCTCCGGTGCCGTCGGTGATGGTCTTGACCATCTGGCCCCAGTTGGACTGCACGCCCTTGTAGTCCTTGCCATCGGAATAGCCGGTTACGATCCTCACGATTGCCCGGGCGATGTTCAGCGCAGCGCCCCGGGGCGGGCCGTTGACGATCGTCTTGCCCTTGATGTCCTTCCAGCCTTTGACGCTCGAACTGTCAAAGGCATAGAGCCCGTAGCCGCCATAGGTGTAGGTGTAGAGCGCTGCCGTGTTCTTGACGAGCTCGGCGCCCTTTTTCTTGCCGAGCTTGCCGTAGGGGCCGGCGCCGCGCGAAAGCAGGAACGGCAGGATGAGCGGAACCGCAGAGACATCCGTCTTGCCCTGGGCCAGGTTCTGAAGCGAGTTGGTCAGGGTCTGACCCTCGGCGACCTGGAAATTGGCAATCCCCTGAGCCGCAGCCAGTTCGGCGAGGGTCGTGATCACGGCATGGGGCACGCCGCCGGGGCTTGCGGTTTCCGCGGTCAGGTTCTGCTGGGCGTTGGCCGAAACGGCGAAGGCGACGGTTGCCGCCAGGGCCGTTAGCGTGATTTTGCCGGACATGATTCCTCCCTGTTTCTTTGGTCGTTAGACAAGCGAAAGTCTATAGCGGCAACGGCAGCACAGGGAAAGCCGGATCGCGGCGCAGGCCGCGGCACGAGCGCGCCGTGTGGATTGTCGGCTGTCTCCTGCCGGATGCTTTCCTGCCGGTCCGGCTATCGGCGCCCAGCGCCGGCCTCGAAGCGGATGTCGTCCTCGACCGGGAGGGGCCGGTTTGACGAGAACCGCGGCCAGTGCCGAATCGGCAAGATTGCGCCTTGAACCGGACCCCGGCCGGCCCCGATAATCCGCGTCCGTCGGGGCGTCCGGCCCAGGGCATCGAACAACGGAACGAACATGAACGAACCAGAGAAAACAGCACCGCGGAAGGTCGCCTTCCTCGGCCTCGGGGTCATGGGCTACAACATGGCCGGCCATCTGGCCAAAGCCGGTCACGCGGTCACCGTCTACAACCGGACTGCCTCGAAATCGGCACGGTGGTTGGATGAGTTCGAAGGGAAGAGTGCGGCGACGCCGGTCGAAGCCGCGGACGGCGACGAGATCGTGTTCGCCTGCGTCGGCAACGACGACGACGTGCGCGCAGTGACGGTCGGCGGCGGCGGCGCCTTCGAGGCGATGGGCGCCGGCACCGTCTTCGTCGACCACACGACCGCGTCGGCCGACGTCGCTCAGGAGCTGGCAGCTGCGGCGGCGGAGCGCGGTTTCGGCTTCATCGATGCCCCGGTATCCGGCGGCGAGGCCGGCGCCGTAAACGGCATGCTCACGGTCATGGCCGGCGGAGAGCAGGCGGACTTCGACCGGTGCAAGGGCGTTATCGACGCCTATGCCCGCGCCGTGACGCTGCTCGGCCCGGTCGGTTCGGGCCAGCTCACGAAAATGGTCAATCAGGTCTGCATCGCCGGTCTGGTGCAGGGGCTCGCCGAAGGGCTGAACCTGGCGCAACGTTCGGGGCTCGACGCCAGGCTCGTGCTCGACGTCATTTCCAAGGGCGCCGCGCAATCCTGGCAGATGGACAACCGCGGCACGACGATGGCCGACGACGAATTCGAATTCGGCTTCGCGGTCGACTGGATGCGCAAGGACCTCGACATCTGCCTGGCCCAGGGACACCGGGTCGGCGCGCTCCTGCCGGTCACCGCGCTGGTCAACGAGTTCTATGCCCGGGTGCAGGCGCGCGGCGGCGGGCGTTGGGATACCTCGAGCCTGATGCGGCTGCTCAGCACGCCGTAGCCGGCCCCCGGCTGGCCAGAACGCCGTTTCCGGCCAGGCGCTCGATCTCCGCTGCCGAATATCCGAGTTCGCTCAGGATGGCGGCGTTGTCGGCGCCCAGGAAAGGCGCGAGCGTCTGCACCGCCGCCGGCGTCCGGTCGAAGCGCGCCGCCGGCCGCGGCTGGCGCACCTTGCCGAGCAGATCGTCGTCATGGATCTCGATGGTCCCGTTAGCTTCGATCTGCGCGTCGTCCAGCAGTTGCCAGCGGGTCAGCACCGGCGCAGCCGGGACATCCTCGCGGTCGAGCCGCGCCAGAATCTCGTCGGTCTGCCATTTCTGCATTTCCTCGCCGACGATCTCCCGGCGCGCCGGCCGGTTCTGCGCCCGGGCCCCGGCGGTCGCAAAGCGTTCGTCTTCCAGCAGATCCTCGCGGCCGAGCGCCCGGCACATGCCCTGCCACTCCGAATCCGACACCGCGCCTGCCGTGATGTATCCGTCCCCGGTTCTGTAGACCAGATCGAGCCCCATCTGGCCCTGCGCCGGATCGATCTCCTTGCCGACGAAGGTCAAGCTGGAAATGGCCTCCGGCCACAGATACGCCACCATGGTATCGAGCATCGCAAGGCGGACATGCTGGCCCTCGCCGGTTTGCGAACGCGCGAACAACGCCGCCGTGATCGCCTGTGCCGCCGCGACCGCCGTGGTCTTGTCGGGAACGATCGTGCGCACCATGCGCGGCTGACCGGTGGCCTGGTCGGTCTGGATATCGGCAAGGCCGCACAGCGCCTGGATCACCGGGTCGTAGACCCGTTGGCCCGAGTAGGGACCGGTTTCCCCGAAGCCGCTGATCGAAACGAAAACGATGTCGGGGCGGATTTCGCGGACAACGTCTTCGCCCAGCCCCATCCGTTCGATCGCGCCCGGGCGGAAGTTCTGCACCAGGACATCGGCGGTCGCGGCGAGTTTTCTGACGATGGCGAGCCCCTCGGCGCTCTTGATGTCGAGCGCCAGTCCCCGCTTGCTTCGGTTGCACGACAGGAACGAGGCCGACATTCCCCTGTTCATGGCGCTGACGTGGCGCATGTGGTCGCCCCGGGGGGATTCGATCTTGATGACGTCCGCGCCCTGGTCCGCGAGCATCATCGTCGCCATCGGCCCCGAGACCATCGTGGTCAGATCGAGGATGCGCACGCCTTTGAGCGGTCCGGTCATTCGTCCGTTTCGTCCTTGTCCGTATTCCTGGGTCTGCTTCCGGCTCTGTCGCGCATGGCCGGCCGCGAGGTTCGGCGGGGGCGTCAGGCAAAATTGATTTCGCGTGCGTGCTTGTAGGCCGGCCGCTCGATCAGGCTTCCCCGATACGCCAGAAGCGACTCCGGTATCGGAATTTCCAGCGTCATTGCATAGTCGAGGCAGGTCACCATCAGGATATCGGCAACGCTCATGCCCTCCGGCATCAGCGTGTCCACGCCGTCCGGAAATTTCTTCATCATGCCGTCGATCTGTTCGCAGAAATAGTCCCGGGCCGACTCGACGGCGTGCGGCGCCTCGCCGTAGATGTGTGCCAGTTGCAGGTGGCGCCGGATCAGGTAGAGCGGGTGGGCGTCCAGCTCCGTCATGACGAAAAAACACCATTCGTTCAGCGCGGCGCGGCGCGCCGGATCCTCGGGCACGAAAAAGCCTTCGGGCGCCGGGAAGGTTTCGCTCAGATAGTTGATGATCGCCGCGCTCTCCGCCAGGACGAACGGGCCATGCTCGATCACCGGGACCTTGTGCCGGGGGTTCAGGCGCAGATATTCCTCGGTCAGGGTCTCGCCGGTGCGCGGCCCGATGGGGCGCAGGTCGTACTCGATATCCATTTCAGCGAGCATCCAGTGCGCGCGCATGGTGCGGGCGGTCCCTATGCCCCACACCCTGAGATCGTTCTTCGACATCGATCGGTTTCCTTGTGCAAAATGACTCGCGGTGTTGAACGGGATGGAATGACTGGAAAGATTCGAAAAACCGGCCTGTCGGCGTTCCCGGCGCCGCCCATCCCGGGCCCGGGATGCGATCCTTGAACCGGACCGCAAACTGCCCCATCGCGTCGGCCCGATCAACGGGCCACCTCCGGCGCATAGGCCGCCGCCGCGGATCGTTACGGCCTGCCGGCCAGAGGCCTCAAGCCCCGGGTACTTCCATACGATCGGTGGCGAAAGACGGAATGACGGTTCGCTGCACTCGCAATGCCCGTCCAAGTCGATTAAATACTGACAACCACGTCAAAGAGGCCAGTCGTTGAATCCTTTCTTCATCCGGATCGTCACCGTTGCCATCGTATTCCTGGTAGCCGGCGGCGCGATCGGCCGCTTCGTGCTTGCGCCGGGGCCGCAGAAAATCATCGTGCGGGAAACGGTGACCAAGAAGCCCGAGTTCAAGGCGCCGGAATCGGTTTACCTGAAATGGACGATGGCGAGCGCATTCCCGGGCGACACGCCGCAGTTCGGCACGCTCGGCAAGGCGTTTACGGCGAAGTTGCGCCGGGCGTCGGCCGGCGCCATGCAGATCGGTTTCGCCGAACCCGGCCAGCCGATCGCGGCCGAAAAATGTTTCGCGGCCGTGATCGACGGCAAGGTCGAGACCTGCTGGTCCTCACCGGGCTACTGGACATCCACCGAGAAGGCGCTCGCCCTGTTCTCCGGCGTGCCGTTCGGGCCCGACGCCCGGGAATACCTGGCCTGGTACTATTATGGCGGCGGCGAGGAGTTGCTCGACGAAATCTATGGCGGGCACGGCCTGAAATCCGTTCTGTGCGGCGTCACAGCGGCGGAGGGCGGCGGCTGGTTCCGCGAAGAAATCGCCAGCACCGGTTTCTTCAAGGGCAAGAAGATCCGGATTTTCGGCCTGGGCGCCCAGGTGGTGGCCAAACTGGGCGCGACCGCGGTCCGTCTCGACGCGAAGGAAATGAAGAAGGCGCTGGAGACCGGCAAGATCGCCGGCGCCGAATATTCGATCCCGCTGATCGATCTCAACATGGGCCTGAATACGGCAGCGAAATTTTACTATGTGCCCGGCTGGCACAAGCCGGCGACACTGCTGGAATTGCTGGTCCGCCGCGGCGTCTGGAACGGCCTGGCCGACGCAGCCAAATCCACGATCGAGAACGCCTGCGGCGACACGATCCGCGAGGGCATCGCGGAAGGCGCCTCGCTTCAGCCGGCGGCGATTCGCGAGCTGACCGCCAAGGGAGTTGAGATCAGGAAATTCCCGAAAGACGTACTGAACGCCCTCGAGAAAGCCTGGCAGCAAGTGGCCGAAGAGGAAAGCGCCGCCAATCCGCTATTCAAACGGGTCTGGCGTTCGCTGATCTCTTTCCGGGCCGAGTACAGGCTGTGGGACAACAAGAGCCGGGTGCCCTGATCGCGGACCGCTGCGCGACCTTGCGCGCTTGAGAACTATTCCGCAGCCTGGAGCAGGACCGGCCGGTTGAGGTCTTCCATCTCGCGGCGAAGTTGCACGGCCGGATGCGCGCTGTCGGCCGCCACGTCGGACCAGCGGACGACCTGCCCCTTCGAGACCGGATTCACCATGCGGACGCCGTGGGTCAGACCCATCGGCAGGGCGCTTTCGGCCAGCGAGCGCGCTGCCGGCATCAGCTTGCCGGAAACCGTGTAGCCGCCCTCGCCGTCGAGCAGTTCGCCCGCCTTCAGGTCGCGCTTGGCGACCGCGACGGCGTCGGCCCGCCAGCCGGTCGCCGCGCCCGTCGGCTCGCCGCGCAGGGCGACATTGGCGACGCTGATGCCCAATTCCAGGCCGATCAGGTGCCAGCGCTTGTACATCGCAGCGTAGCGGCCGCTGTCGTCGGTCTGCAGGCCGTATTCCATGAAGCAGCGCGCGATATAGTCGGTGTCCGCCTCGAAGGCGACGAACACGCCGAAGCGGATATCGTAGTCGATCGGCGTACCGTCCCCGCGCAGCGAGGAAATGACCTCGACCTGTCCCTTGTGGTCGAGCGCGCCGCCTTCGGAACGCGGCCGGCAGATATTCGGAATTTCGTCGATGCGGCCGGGCGGATAGGTCAAGCCGTCCGGCGTCGGCGTGAGGCCGGTGGCGTTGGCGACCGCCGTGCTTTCGATCGCCGGCTTGGTGCCGTCGAGGAAAGAGGTGAACATTTTCGGGTTGAGGCCGCCCTCTTCCGCCTGTTCCGGCGTCAGGCCGTAGCCGCTCCACACATTGTCCGGCGTGTAGAATTGGAATTCCGGCAGCCATTTGTGGCCCCGGCCGGCCGCGGTCACGTCGAAGCCGCTGGCGCGCGCCCAGTCCACCAGATCGCAGATCAGGGCCGGCTGATCGCCATAGGCCAGCGAATAGACGATTCCGGCCTCGCGCGCCTTCTGCGCCAGCATCGGGCCGGCCAGCGCGTCTGCCTCGACATTGACCATGACAATCGACTTGCCGTGGCGGCAGGCGAGCAGCACATGCTGCACGCCCGCCGGCGGATCGCCGGTCGAATCGATGACCAGATCGATCGCTTCCTGGCGGAACAGTGCCTCGGCATCGTCGGTAATCCAGGTTGCGCCGGAGCGGAGCGCTGCGCCGCAATCGGCCGCCCCGCAGCGTTCGGCCGGCCAGCCGATGCGCGCCAGATTCTCCCGCGCATTGGCCGGGTTAAGGTCGGCGATGGCGGCGATGTGGATGCCCGGCGTGCGGATCGCCTGGGCCAGGAACATCGAGGCGAACTTGCCGCAGCCGAGGATGCCGACCCGGACGGGATTGTCCTGTGCCTGGCGCTCCAGCAGGAGGCGGTGAAGGTTCACCCCGCCTATTCCGCGGCCACCTGAATCCCGCTTCCGTCCTCCGCGAACGGCGTCATCGGCGCGAGCAGGCAATCGTCCGGCAGCGGCTCGATGGGCGCAAAGTCGCGGTGGGCGACCCAGTCCGGCCGCTTGAAGCGCCGGATGTGGTTCTCGACGTGGCACAGCGACAGATAGACGATGGTCCGGCCCCAAGGCGACAGGTTGGGCGAGGAGGCGTGGACGATATTGCTGTGGAACATCAGCACGCTGCCGGCATCGCCCTTGGCCGAATAGATGCCGCCGCGTTCGGCCAGTTCGCTCACCTTCGCCTTGTCGAGCGTCCACAGCGGATAGCTGGTCGTCTCGATATCGTGGCCGGCCTCGTAGACGCCTTCGCGATGCGAGCCCGGTATGATCCAGAGCGGGCCGTTGAATTCCGTCGCTTCATCGACGAACAGCGCGATGTTCATGGCGCGGGCTTCCGGCATCAGGTCGTCGCGCGACCAGGTCCCGTAATCCTGGTGCCATTGCCAGACCGCGCCGTCGAAGGCGACCTTGGCGTTGACCTTGTACTGGTGCATGTACACCGGCCCGTCGACCAGCTGCATCACCGGCTCGATCAGGCGCGGATGGCGGCCGAGCCGCCGGAAGGCCTCGTGGTAGCAATGCGCCGCAAATGCGGTACGCGGCGAGACGCCGTCCAACTCGCGCACCACTTCCTTGCGCTCCATGGCGTAGACTTCCTCTGCCCCCTGCCGGAGGACGTCCGCCTCCTCGGTCGAGAACAGGTTCGGCAGCATGAGGTAGCCGGTCTCGTGGAACCGGTCGATCTGGTCTTGTGTGAGCTTCATCGTCGTGCGCCCTTTCGACATCTGGGCCGGCCGGAACGGGTTAAGGCAAAGGATAGTCGCGTAAAGCCGCGGATTCAACGGCGCGCGCCCGGAAATCCACCGATTCATCTATGCCGGCGGGAACCATGAAAGCAGCGTATATCGACGAACAGGGCGGACCGGAAGTCCTGCACTATGGCGACCTGCCCGATCCGCAGGCGGCACCGGGCGAAATCGTGGTGGACATTCACGCCGCCTCGGTCAACGCCGCGGACTGGAAAGTGCGCTCCGGCAGCTATGCCGCGATTACGGATTTCCCCTATGTGCTGGGCCGCGATTTCTCCGGCGTCGTCGCCGAGACCGGCGCGGGCGTGAGCGATCTGGCAACGGGCGACCCGGTGTTCGGCGTGCTCGACGCCGGCCAGGAGGGCGCCTATGCCGAGAAGGTGGCGGTCCGGGCCGACCTCGCCGCGAAGAAACCTGCCGGCTGGTCCCACGAAGAGGCGGTCGCCCTGGCGCTTGCCGGGCTGACGGCGATCGTTTCCCTCGAGGACACGCTGCATCTCCGGGCCGGCGAAACCATCCTGATCCAGGGCGGCGCCGGCGGCGTCGCAGGCTTTGCCATCCAGTTCGCCAAGCATCTCGGCGCGACTGTGATTACCACGGCAAGCGCGGCGAACCACGACTATGTCAAGGGCCTCGGCGCCGACCGGGTCATCGACTACCGCACGCAGGATTTCACCGAGGAAGTCTCCGGCGTCGACGCGGTCTTCGAGACGGTCGGCGGCGATGTGGCGCGGCGGTCGTTCGAGGTGCTGCGGCCCGGCGGCCGCGCGGCCTTCATCGCCTCGGGCGGCCAGGCGCCGGCGTCGCCGCGCACGGACGTGACGGCGCTCCGGCCCAACGTCGCCCGCGCCCGGCGCCATATGGAACGGGTCGCCAAACTGGCCGCGGCCGGCGCGGTGACCGTCCCGCCGATCCGCACCTTCCCCCTTGCCGAAGCGACCGACGCCCACCGCGTCAGCGAAGGGCGTCACCTCAGGGGCAAACTGGTGCTGAAGGTGCGGTAACGCGCGGTCCTACACCCGCTCGATCACCATGGAGATGCCCTGGCCGACGCCGATGCACATGGTGCAGAGCGCATAGGCGCCGCCGCGGCGCTGCAGTTCGCGGGCCGCGGTTGCGACCAGCCGGGCGCCCGACATGCCGAGCGGATGGCCGAGCGCGATGGCGCCGCCGTTCGGGTTCACATGCTCGGCATCGTCCGGCACGCCCAGCATGCGCAGCACGGCAAGGCCCTGCGCGGCGAAGGCCTCGTTCAATTCGATCACGTCCATGTCGTCGACCTTGAGGCCGAGCCGGGCCAGCAGCTTCTCCGAGGCCGGCGCCGGGCCGATGCCCATGATCCGCGGCGGCACGCCGGCGGTCGCCATCCCGAGGACCCGGGCGAGCGGCTTGAGGCCGTATTCCGCAACCGCCCTTTCCGACGCCACGAACATGGCGGCCGCCCCGTCGTTGACGCCCGAGGCATTGCCCGCCGTGACGGTGCCGCCGTCGCGGAACGGCGTCGGCAGGCCGGCCAGCTTCTCGACCGTGGTGCCGGCGCGCGGATGCTCGTCCTTGTCCACGACGACCGGATCGCCGCGGCGCTGCGGAATCGTAACCGGAACGATCTCCGCCGCCAGGGCGCCGTTCTCCTGGGCGGCGACGGCGCGGCCCTGGCTGCGCGCCGCGAAGGCGTCCTGGTCCTCGCGGGTGACCTGAAATTCCTCGGCGACATTCTCCGCCGTCTCGGGCATCGAATCGGTGCCGTACTGCTTCTTCATCATCCGGTTGACGAAGCGCCAGCCGATGGTCGTGTCGTACATTTCGGCCTTGCGGGAGAAGGCGGTATCCGCCTTGCCCATGACGAAGGGCGCGCGCGACATGCTTTCAACCCCGCCGGCGACGGTGAGGTCCGCCTCGCCGGTCCTGACCGCCTGGGCGCACACGCCGACCGCATTCATGCCTGAGCCGCACAGCCGGTTGACCGTGGCGCCGGGCACGCTCTCCGGCAGGCCGGCGAGCAGCAGGCTCATCCGGGCGACGTTGCGGTTGTCCTCGCCGGCCTGGTTGGCGCAGCCGTAGACCAGATCGTCGATGGCTTCGGCGTCGACCGCTTCGTTGCGCGCCAGCAGTTCGCGGATCGGCACGGCGCCGAGATCGTCGGCGCGCACGGCGCTCAGGCTGCCGCCGTAACGGCCGATCGGGGTGCGCACGGGATCGCAGATAAAGGCTTCGGGCATGGTCGGGGGCCTCCTGCGGCGGCGGGTTCATCGCGACTTGGGTAAGCGCCGCCGGTCGGACCGTCATATCGGCCGGATACCGCCCTTCTGCAACCCCCGGTCCGCGGTCCCTCGCGATCCCGCTCAGCCGCAAACCGGCTTCGGCGGCCACAGGACCGGCTCCTGGACAATTCCCGCCGGATTCAGCGCCGGCTTATCCCGGCCTGTTCGGCCCCGCTCTTGCCGCTGGCGCGTATCAAACGCTATCGTTGGCCTTACCAGCAGTTATAGCGAGCGTTTCGGAGTTGGACGATGACGGTTGAAATCTGGCCGGTCACAGAATCTTTTGCCGCCGAGGTCGGCGATGCCGACCTGTCGACGCCGCTTTCTGCGGAAGATTGGCAGACCGTCGAAAACGCCTTTCACGAATTCGCCGTCCTGATCTTTCCCGGCCAAACGCTGACCCAGCAGCAGCATGTCGATTTCACGAAGCGTTTCGGGCCGATCGATCCCTCCATGATTACCGATCTGGACGGCGTGAAACCGCGGGTGCTGACCTATATCGCCGACGTTTCGAACCTGCTCCCCGACGGCAGCCTGTGGAGCGAAGACAGCCGCCTGCGCGGCTTCCAGATGGGCAACCAGCTGTGGCACACCGACAGCTCCTTCAAGGAAGTGCCGGCAAAGGCGTCGCTGCTCTACATGCAATCGATCCCGCCGGTCGGCGGCCAGACCGAGTTCGCCGACATGCGCGCGGCCTGGGATGCCCTGCCCGACGATCTGAAGGTGCAGGCCGAGGGCCGGATCGCGCGCCACGCCATCGCCTATTCGCGGGCGCGCCAGGGTTTCGAGATGTCGGAGACGGAGAACACCAGCATGCCGGCGGTGCCTCAGGCCATGGTGCGGCACCATGGCTACAGCGGCCGGACCGGCCTCTATCTGGCGTCCCACGCCGGGCGGATCGACGGCGTGGCGGACGACGAGGCTGCAGCCCTGTTGCAACAACTGATGGACCACGCCACCCAGCGGCAGTTCGTGTACGCGCATCGCTGGCGCGCCGACGATCTCGTCATGTGGGACAATCGCTGCACCATGCACCGCGGCCTGGCCTACGACGATCTGCGCTGGCCGCGCGATGCCCAGCGGGCAACGGTGCTCGATGTTGCGCCGACCTGCGAGCAGGAAGGCCTGACGCCGGACGCGATGGCGGTCGCCGCCGAATAGCGGCGCGGCGGATTACGTCTGCGCGGCAGCGGCGGGCGGCGGACTCCCGAGCCGGAGTTCGGCCGGCGTCCAGCGTTCGCGGCGGCGGGCGCGGCGGCTTTCGGCGGTCTCCAGCCCGTAGCTGGTTGCAGCGCCGGACCGGCCGTGGTGGGCCGTGGCACGCAGGTTGAGGGTTGCGAAGCCGCCCGCCTCATCCTCGGCAAAGGCGCCGACATAAACGCCGCAGGATTTGCAGACGAGGAACTCCGCCGTGCGCAGGCCGAAACGGTAGCGGACGAGCCGTTCCGGATCGGCGACGAATACCGTCGCCCGGCCATTCGGGTCCGAGACGCAGCGCGCGGCGTGTGCGCGGCAGAACGAGCAATCGCACTCGCGCGGCCGGATCGTTTCCCAGCTCAGGGCCGTCTCGAGCTCGAAGCCGAGGTTGCCGCAATGACACCGACCGTCGATTCGCATTGCATCGCTCCGTTCTTGCCAAACCCGTCGAGGCGTCGCTCCGGGCGGAGAATCGCCGAATAGGGACCGGCGGCGGATCGTGGCGCGCAAGCCGCGCCTAGACCGGGAGCCGCATCACCGCGCGCAGCCCGCCCATCGGCGATTCGGCCAGAATTATCTCGCCGCCGTGGCCGCGCAGAATGTCCCGCGCGATCGTCAGTCCCAGTCCGGCCCCGCCGGCATCCCGATTGCGCGCGTCGTCGAGGCGATGAAAGGGCTTGAGGGCATTGTCGCGTTCGTTTTCGGGAATGCCCGGGCCATTATCGTCCACGACTACCAGGATCATGCCGGCGCGGCGGCTGGCGCGCACCTTGACCTCGCTGGCGAAGCGCACGGCATTGCCGACGATGTTGGTCAGGGCGCGTTTGAAGCCGTTCGGCCGAACGGTGGCCTTCAGGCTTGACGGCAGCGTCAGTTCAATGCTGGCGCCGTCGTCCTGCGCCTTCGCGACGACATCGCGCACCAGCAGGTTCAGGTTGGCCTCCACCGCCTGCTCCAGCCCCTCGCCACGGGCGAAGGCGAGATACTCCTCCACCATCCGCTCCATCTCGTCGACATCGCGCCGGAGCGCGGCGGTTTCGGGGCTTTCCCGCTCCAGGGCGAGTCCGAGCTTCAGGCGGGTGATCGGCGTGCGCAGATCGTGCGACACGCCGGCCAGCATTTCCGTGCGCTGGTCGATCTGGCGCCGGATCCTTTCGCGCATGATCAGGAACGCGGTCGCCGCCTGGCGCACCTCGGTGGCGCCCCATGGCTTGAAATCGGGCACGTCCCGTCCCTTGCCGAACTGGTCCGCAGCCGCAGCCAGTTCCCGGATCGGCCGCACCTGGTTCAGCATGAAGAGCCCACCGATGATGAGCAGGATAACGGCGGCGCCGATCGACCAGGCCACATAGAGTTCCGTCGTGATCGGCCGGATTTTCTTCTTCGTCGCGACGATGTCCAGCGCGCCGCCCGGCGCGGTCACCCGGATCCGGATGTGCCGGTCGTCATGGTCGCCGTCGATGACGAAATCTTCTGCAAGGATACTGTGGAACTGGCGCAGCACCTCCCGGCCCACCTGGCCGCCCATGTTCCGGCTTTCCAGGCCGTCCAGGGTCTGCCCCTTGCGGAAGGTCACGCGCATGCCCTGCCCGGATCGCAGCGCGGACAGAATCCAGGCCCTGTCTTTCGCCTCCGGGAAATACCGCATGTGGTTGACGGTCAGCTGGATGTTATGGGCGAGATTCTGCGCCATCCGCCGCGTCACATTCTGAACGTGGCGGTCGTAGAAGAACCAGAGCGAGACGAGCTGGACCGCGACGATCGGCAGACCGAGGATCAACAGGGAACGGCCGAGCAGGCTTCGCGGCAACAACCGGCGTAACGGCGAAATGGACCGGTCGTCGGACGACGGCATCTCGGTTCCGCCCCTCAATCAGTCCGGCAACAGGGCGTAGCCCTTGCCGCGGACAGTTTGCAGATAGCGCGGGTCCCTGGGATTCGGCTCCACCTTGCGGCGCAGCCGGGTAATCAGGACATCGATCGCCCGCGCGCTGCCTTCCAGTTCGCCCTCTTCGGTCAGGGTATCCCGCGCGACCGGCTCCCCCGCCCGCACGGCCAGAACCTTCAGCACCCGCGCCTCGGTCTCGGTCAGCCGGACCCTCGCGCCGCCGCGGGTCAACTCGAGCCGGCGCATATCGAACAGGCACGGCCCGAAGGACAGCGCGCTGCCGATATTGGCGGAATCCGTCCGCTGACGCCGCATCGCCGTCTTGATGCGCAGCAGTAGCTCGCGCGGTTCGAAGGGTTTGGGCAGATAGTCGTCGGCGCCGCGCTCCAGTCCGGCAATCCGGTCGTCCGCCTCTCCCATCGCACTCAGGATGAGGATCGGCACCGACGAGGTGCGGCGCAGGCCTTCGGTGAGCGAAAGCCCCGTTTCGCCCGGCATCATCACGTCGACGATCAACAGATCGAAGGTGAAGGATTCGAGCTTTCGCCGGGCCTCTGCAGCATCGGCCGCCACATCGACCAGAAAGCCGTTGTCGGCCAGGAAGCGCCGCAGCAGGTTGCGCAGGCGCTTGTCGTCGTCCACGACCAGTATATGGGCGCCGCTGTCATCCATGGCCGTTGCCCGTTTATCCTCTCCGGCGGACTACCGGCGAATGACGGCGCCCGCAACCCCGGCCGGGAGCAGTCCGAAACCCTGCACGACCCGGGCGCCGGCCACGCGGCAAAAGCGAAAGGCCGCACTGGCTGGCATCGAGTTGCATGGACGATATGACGTAGGCCATCGTTGACTCGTTTCCCTAACAATGTTACCCAGCGCGCCCTTTTGTTGAAAGAATCTAACCCGAATCGTCGGGAAAGGCCATGGGCCACAGCAGGAGCCATTCCGCTGCCGCCGAGCCGGAACCGCGACGGGCAATTCCGGGAGTCGCGACGAATGTCCACGCCGCCGTTTCACGACCGCGACGGCCTGATCTGGCTCAATGGCGAGTTGATCCCCTGGCGCAATGCCAATGTGCATGTGCTCACTCACGGTTTGCACTATGCCAGCTGCGTCTTCGAAGGCGAGCGCGTCTATGGCGGCGAGATTTTCAAGCTGACCGAGCATACCGAACGGCTGCACCATTCGGCCAGTCTGCTGGATTTTGAGATTTCCTGGTCGGTGGCTGAGGTGGACGAAGCCTGCCGGCAGGTCGTCGCACATCAGGGGATCGTCGACGGCTATGTCCGCCCCGTCGCCTGGCGCGGTTCCGAGATGATGGGAGTGTCTGCCCAGGAGACGAGGGTGAACCTCGCCATCGCGGCCTGGGAATGGCCGGCCTATTTCACGCCGGAAGCGCGTCTTCAGGGCATCCGCATGACGGTGGGCAAATACCGCCGTCCGGACCCGGCGACGGCGCCGACCGACAGCAAGGCCGCCGGCCTTTACATGATCTGCACCCTGTCGAAGCACGCCGCCGAAGCCGCCGGCTACAACGACGCGCTGATGCTCGACTGGCGCGGGCAGGTCGCCGAGGCGACCGGCGCCAACATTTTCCTGGTCCAGAAGGGCGTGCTGCACACGCCGGTTCCCGACTGTTTCCTGGACGGCATTACGCGCCGCACGGTCATGGGGCTGGCCCGCAAGCGCGGCTACGAGATCGTCGAACGCGTCATCATGCCCGAAGAATTCGCGCACACCGACGAAGTGTTCTTGACCGGAACGGCGGTCGAGGTAACGCCGGTGCGCGAGATCGACGACTACCGCTTCAACGTCGGCGAAATCACCCGTACCCTAGTCGGCGACTATGACGCCCTGGTGAACCGGAGCAGCGGCATGGCCGCGGCAGCCCGGGCGAGCGCGGCCTGAGCGCTTTTCCCGGAGCGCATTTCCCGGAGCGCATTTCCCGGAGCGCATTTCCCGGAGCGCTACTTCGTTGCCGGAAGGCTGTGGATTTTCCCCTCCGGGTGGAAGGCATGGAAGGCGAAGGCGAAGGAGACGTCGTGCACGGCATCCTGCCATTGGCCGCGCGCGCCCTTGCGCTGCACCACGACGTTGCCGATATCGCGTCCCTCCGCAATCACGACGCTGTCGAGGGCTGAGGCCTGCCCCTTCTCCCAGGTAATGACGTAGGCGCCGGCGGTCACCTTGCCCTTCTCCCGCAGCAGGCTGAAGGTCCAGGCCTGTTCGCCGATCACGACGACCCGCTCCAGCGGCGGCACGCCGGGCGGCAGGCTGCCGACATCGAAATAGGGGCGGCTGCGGCTGTCGTAGCGGCGGTAGGGATTGCGGCCGTAGGCCCGCATCCCTTCGTTATTCGGAACCTGCACCTTGCCGTCGGGGTAGCGGCCGGCAAAGCGCTCGAAGCTCTCGACCCTCATCGGCAACCGCTTGAGTTTCCGGCCGGCCAGTCTGCCCACGATTCCCAGGCCGAGAAACTGCTGCCACCAGGTCTCGGTCTGGCGGTCGTACATGACGAGGTCGGAATGGCGCAGCTTGCCGGTGGTGCCGAAATCGAGAACCCGCTCGCCGAGCCGGCGGTCGAACACCACCGCGGAATTGCACAAGGGGCAGTAGGTGACCGAGACCGGCATCCCGCCGACGGTATCGTTGACGATTTCGTGCCACATCAGGATGCGCAGCGGGTAAGCCCGGGCATCGTCGCCGACGACGACGGAAACGACCGGTTCCCGCCCGGCGAGTCCTTTCATGGCGGCCTGTCCGACCGTGGTGAATTCCGGCTTGTCGATCGACGGGATGCCATCCTTGGGCGGGCCGCCGGAGCGGATCGAGGACAGATCGACCCGGACGTTCGAGAAATCGGTTTTCGGCCATTCCGACTTCCAGGACGAAGGCGCATCGGCCGCCGCGCTCCCGTCGACCGGAACGAAAGCGCTGGCGAAGACGAAAATCGCAATGAGCAGAAACGGCCCGCGGCCCGGACCGAAAAGAGAGGGGCGAAGGCGGATCATGGCGAAGTCTCCGTCCGGCGCTGTCCTGCGGTTCGCGGCGCCGGCTTCCTGCAACCGTTCAATAATCCCGCGCGGCCGGGCCGATCCACCGTTGCTCACAGCTTGGTGAGACTGCCGGCCGGGAAGGCGATTGCGCGGCGGCTGACGACCGGCAGCGCCATTTCGGTGATGACTCCTCGCGCCGCGCCACGATAATGCCGGCCATGGCCGATACAGGACTTCTGCCCCCGGTCCCACGCCGCGGTCCCCGTGGATGCAGCAACGGAATCGAGGAAGGGCGCGCCGGGCGCGCGGAAACCGCCTGATGCTGCGGACCGGCGGCGCGATACTGCTGGCCGCTGCGGTTAGCGCACTTGTCTTCGGCCTGTCGGCCGTCGCCTCTGTCATCGTGCACCGGGCGGTCCCGCCGACCCATACGCCGCTGATGGTCCTGCGGGCGGTACAGCGCCGCGACGCCTATCCGGCCCGCTGGCGCTGGCGCCCGCTCAACCGGATTTCGCCGCAACTCGTGCGCGCCGCCATCGCGGCGGAGGACAGCCGGTTCTGCAGTCACACCGGATTCGACTGGCAGGCGATTCGCCAGGCCCTGAAGGCGCTGGAGGAAACCGGGGGAATTCGCCGCGGCGCTAGCACGATTTCGATGCAGACCGCCAAGAACGTCTATCTCACCCCGCACCGTTCCTTCGTCCGCAAGGGGCTGGAGGCCGGATTCACGGTGTTGATCGAGGTCCTCTGGGGCAAACGGCGGATCCTGGAGACCTATCTGAACGTCGCGGAATGGGGGCCGGGCATCTATGGCGCCGAAGCGGCCGCCCGCACCTGGTTCCGCCGCAGCGCCGCCCGCCTGACGCCGCAGCAGGCCGCGTTGCTTGCCAGCACCCTGCCCGGCCCCTTGCGCTGGCGGCCGGACCGGCCGAACCGCCGGATCGCACGCAAGGCGCGCATCGTCCGCGAACGGATGCGTCTGGTGAAACCGGGCAGGAACGGGGCGTGCGGCGCCTGAGCGCGTTGCTCCGGCGCCAGCGCCCTATCGAGCGCCCTTTCGCGCGCGCCGGCCCGCCGGGGCCGCGCGAAAGGCAGGATCGTCCGGCACCAGGCCCGAAATCCGCGACTGCAGGGAAATCCGCGCGCGCAGGTGGCGGTTGAGACGGGACAGGTAATTCCCGGATTGGCTGGCTCTGCCCGGGCTGACGGCATTCCCGGACCGGCCGCTTGCAAGGACCAGTTCGCTGCCGATCTCGTAGGCCAGGGGCTGCCGGACCGCGCGCGCGCTCGGGCGCCGGAACCGATAGTCGGGCACCTTCGCACAGGCCGCGACGATCGAATCCTTGGCGAACAGCGCTGCGAAACTCTCCCGCGGCCGATGCGGGTGCCGGGCGAAATAGCGCATCGACTCGTCGAACACGGCGACGAAGAGATCGATATAGACCGAACGGCCTATCGGATAGTTGCGCAGCTTCCAGCGGTTTTTCCGGCCGTTCTGCCGGTACAGGCCGCCGGCGTTGTAGGCTGCCGCCACCTTCGGCGGATCGAAGCCGGTCAAACGGTACTGCCGGTGCAGATAGAGACCGATCATGCGGATATTGTTGACCGGATTCTCCAGCCAGGCCCGGTCGATCGAATTGTCTCTCAGCATATAGCGCGCGGTGCTGATCAGGATTGCGCCGAGCCCGACGGAAATCCGGTCCGGAGTTTCCTCGTCGTTGATATAGCCGCGATAGGTCTGGAAGGCGCGCGGATCGAGAGTCGATTCGTTGATGATGATCGCCAGGAACAACTCGGCAGGGACGCGGTATCTGCGGGCGGCGGTGCGGATCAGCGCACCGTATTTCCGCCACGCCCGCGGCACAAGCCGCAGCCGGTAATGTTCCCGCGGACGAATGCGGACGGGGCCTCGGCCGGTCAGGATGCCGTTGGCGGTCAGGCGCCAGGGGACGCTGTTGCGGAAGGATTGCCAGTGGGTGAGGCGGCCGATCTCGACGCGACGGCCGTTCCAGTTATTTGCGGCAGGATAGCCGGGCATGGCCGGGCGGCAGTGCCGGTCGACCGAAGCAGCGAGGACGGGCGGCGCGAAGGATGCCATGCACACTGCTGCGCCCGCCATGAACGGCAGAAATCGAAACAAGGCCAAACAACCGTTATCTCTCCAAAGCGTCCGCCTGGCTTGTCCCGCCCGGTCGAACCGGCGGAACCTAGGGCATATGCCGGACTATTTGAACCCGGAATTCTTGCGGTGGCCGATTAGTCGCGAAATTCAGCAAGAGGGTGCAAAAATGCGACCGGCGCGATTGCCATTGGCGAAGTCCCGCCAGGGCGATATCCTGCCCGTAGTGTCGGTCTGTCTCAGGATGATCGCCGCCCAGGATCGAGGAAGAAAATCATGCGGAAAGTGACATCGTTGCACCTTGCCGGACTGCGCTATACGGCTTGGAGCCTCGTGGGCGTCGGTGCAATCGCGCTCACTGCGCCGGCCCAGGGGCAGAGCGTCGGCATCGGCACGACCAAGGGCGGCGCGACGGCGCAGGTCACGGCGGCCATCGCCAAGGTCGTCTCGGCCCATGCCGGCCTGCAGATGCGACCGCAGCCTTATGCCAACACCTCGCAGTACATCCCGGTCGTCAACAGCGGAAAACTGGAATTCGCCGCATCGAACATCTTTCAGCTCACATTCGCCATCAAGGGCACCGGTATGTCGGAGGGCCGGCCGAATCCGAATCTGCGGATGGTCGCGACACTGATGCCTTTCCGTGTTGCTTATTTCGTGAGCGAAAAGTCCGGAATCAAAGCCTTTTCCGATCTCAAGGGCAAACGCCTGCCCGGTTTCAAGAAGCGGGCGCTGGGCGCCTATTTGATGCTCGGCACCGCCGCCAACCTCAATGTCAGCACGGCCGGCTGGAATTTCGTGCAGGTGCCGAATTTCCCGCGCATGTGGGACGGTTTCAAGCGCGGCACGCTGGATGCCGCCATCGCCGCCGTCGGCTCCAAACCGACCCGGGACATGAAAGCGGCCCAGGGCGCGTTGCGCATCCTGCCGATCGACGACGACCGGGATTCCGTTGCGCGGATGCGCCGGCATCTGCCGCAATCCTACGTCATCGCGATGAAGGCCAATCCGAAGTTGCCCGGCCTGAGCAGCGACGTGAACATCATGGCCTTCGACTATACGCTGTGGGCGCACAAGGACGTGAAGGCCGACATCGTCTACCGCGTCGCCCGGGCGATGCACGACCGGGTCGCCGACCTGCGCGCCGCCGCCCCTCTGTGGCGCAGCTTCAAGGCGGCGGGCATGGCGAAGAAGGTCGATATCGCCTATCACCCCGGCGCGATCCGTTTCTATCGCGAGAAGGGCCTGTGGCGGCAGTAAGGGCCTGACCGGCCGCCTCCGGGAATCGCCCCCCAGGAATCCGGCCGGGAGATGCGCCCCGGCGGCGACGCCCCATCGTCGGACGACTCCGCCGGCGCCGTTTTGGCGGACGCCCCGGCTACCCGGTACATTTGCGCTTTCCTGGCCGCCCTGATCTCGGCGCTCGCCGTGGCCTGGGCGGCCGACCTGCCGCGCCTGGCCGGCCTGTCATCGCTCTATACCGAGCAAATGATCGCCGTGGTTCTGGGCGCCGCCAACGCGCTCATCTTCCTGCGCCGGCCGTTCCGGCGGGGCGGCGCCCGGCCGAGCGCGCCGCTCGCAGACCGGGCGATCGCCCTCGCCTGCCTCGCCGCCGGCCTGTGGCTCGCCATCCGCTTCCCGGTGCTCACCGAAGACGCCTTCTACCATCCCGACGAAGTCCTGGTTATCGGCCTGGTGCTGGTGCCGCTGACCGTCGAAGCCCTGCGCCGCGCCACCGGGCTGAGCCTCTTGCTCGTGGTGGCGGTGTTCATCCTCTACGGCCTGTACGGCGATATTTTCGACGGCAAGCTGCAGGCCCGGACCATGACCGCCGCCGAAATGGTCCGCTATGTCGGCCTCGATTCGACCGCGATGCTGGGCCGGCCGATCGTCATCGGCGTCACCATCGTCACCGTCTTCGTGCTGCTTGGCCGGTTGCTGCTGCTGTCCGGCGGTTCGGACTTCTTCACCGATATCGCCGCGGCGCTGATGGGGCGCAGCCGCGGCGGCTCCGCCAAGATCGCGGTCACGGCCTCGGCCATGTTCGGCTCGATCTCGGGCAGCGCCGTATCGAACGTCGCCTCGACCGGGGTCATCACCATCCCGCTGATGCAGCGCGGCGGCTACAGCGCGCGCGCCGCCGGCGCCATCGAGGCGGTGGCCTCGACCGGCGGGCAGCTCACGCCGCCGATCATGGGCGCGGCGGCCTTCCTGATGGCGGAGTTCCTGCAGATGCCCTACCAGGACATCGTTCTGGCGGCGATTATCCCGGCCCTGCTGTTTTACGTCGCCCTGTTCGTTCATACCGACCTGGAGGCCGCGCGCACCGGCGTGACCGCGCTGGATCCGGACCGGATACCCGCGGCGCGCAAGGTGCTCGCCGGCGGCTGGTTCCTGATCGTGCCGTTCGCCGTGCTCATCGTCGTGCTGTTCAGCCTCAACCAGCCGGCGGAGACCGCGGCGCTGGCGGCCTGCGCCAGCCTGGCGGCCATCGCGCTCTTCGTCGGCTACGGCGCGCGCAGGCTGACGCCCGTTGCGGTGCTGACCGCACTGCGCGACACCGGCTACGCCGTCGTCGATATCATCGTCATCACGGCTGCCGCCGGCATCATCATCGGCATCCTCGACCGCTCGGGCCTCAGCTTCGGCCTCGGTTTCGTGCTCGTCCAGTTCGGCGAGAACAGCCTGTTCCTGCTGCTCCTGCTGACGGCGGGCGTGTCGATTCTGCTCGGCATGGGTATGCCGACGACGGGCGTCTATTTCCTGCTCGCCGCGCTCGCCGCGCCGCCGCTCATCAAGCTCGGGGTCGAGCCGATCGCCGCCCATTTGTATGTGCTGTATTTCGGCATGCTCTCGATGATCACGCCGCCGGTCGCGATCGCGGCCTTCACCGCAGCCAACATCTCCGGCGCCGGGCCGATGGCGACGGCGGTGAGCGCGGTCCGCTTCGGCTGGCCGGCCTATGTCGTGCCCTTCCTGTTCGTGCTGTCGCCGACCCTGCTGATGCAGGGGGGTGCGCTGGAAATCCTGCTGGCGGCGGCGACCGCTGTGCTCGGCGTCGCCGCTGTGACGGCCGCGCTCGCCGGCTATGCGCTGAAACCCCTGCATCCGGCGGCGCGCATCCTGATCGGCGTCGCCGGCCTCGGCCTGCTCCTGCCGCCGGAAGCCTTCGCCGAGGCCGCCTGGATCAACCTGGCCGGCGGCGCAATGCTGGCTGCCGGCCTGCTGCTCTCCATCCTGCCGCGGCAAGCGGACCCGGGCTGATTGCCGGCGCCGATCCCTGCGAGGCGCTTTCCCGCTGTCCGGACTCCTTTTTTCGTTACGGTTCGGAGCGTCCTGTACTTGACGGCGCGGAAACACGATATCAGTATCTGATATTATCCGACATATATTCGGGGGACCGGATGCCAAATGTGCATCTTACAAAGCAGATGGAATCGTATGCTCGGGGCCAGATCGGGTCCGGCGCCTACGCCAATCTGAGCGAGGTCGTGCGTGCCGGAATCCGGTTGCTGATGGAACGCGACGGTGCGCGCCAGTTCTATGCGCTGAAAGCGAACCTGGAAGAGGCGGCGCACGAGGCTGAGGCAGGCAACTTCAGCGAGTTCGATCCCATCGCCTACGAGCCGGACGCCGGAAGATAGTCGGAACAGGATGACGATCCGACTGTCCCGCCTGGCACGGCAGGATCTGGACGATATCCGCCGCTACACGATGAACACCTGGGGCCGGGGCCAGTGGTTGAACTACTATCGGGGCCTGGTGCTGGCCTTCGAGGGTATCGCGGCCGATCCCGATGGCGGACGCGACAGAAGCCTGTTCGCTGCGGGCCTGCGCTCGGTGCCCTACAAACGGCACGTTATTTTCTTTGCGCGCATAGCCGCTGCCGGCGACGAGCCTGTTATCCTGCGAATCGTTCATCAGCGACGAAACATGCCGGCTTTGACATATTACGAGGATATCGGCAGCTGAACGCTTCGCACGGGAACGACAGCTAAACCGCCGGCAGGTCGGCGCCTTCCGCTGCCAGAATTGCCCGGAGGCTTTCGACCAGCCGAGCCAGGCCCGCCTCGGTCGGCGATTCGCAGCGCAGCGACAGCGCGGCCTGGGTGTTCGATGCGCGAAGCAGCCACCAGCCGTCGGCGGTCTGCGTGCGGACGCCGTCGATGGCGACGAATTCGGCGCCCTGCGCCTCCAGCCGCGCCCGCACCGCTTCGACGATGGCGAATTTCCGCGCCTCGTCCACGTCGATGCGGATTTCCGGCGTGTTGAACGCCGGCGGCAATGCGGCGCGGAAGGCCGAGAGCGGCGCCGGGTCGCCCGCCACGATCCGCAGCAGCCGCACCGCGGCGTAGAGCGCATCGTCAAAACCGTAATAGCGGTCCCTGAAGAACAGGTGCCCGCTCATCTCGCCGGCCATCGGCGCCCCGGTCTCCTGCATCCGGCTTTTGATCGGGGAATGGCCGGTGCGGTACATCTCCGGCCGGCCGCCGAGCCGCGCCGCCTCGTCGAAGAAGACCCGGCTCGCCTTGACGTCGGCGATCACCCGGGCGCCGGGATGCTGCCGGAGCAGGTCGGCGGCGAAATAGACCATCATCTGGTCGGCCCACAGGATCGCGCCGCTGTCGTCCACGATGCCGATCCGGTCGCCGTCGCCGTCGAAGGCGATCCCGACATCGGCGCCGTGCCGCGTGACGGCCGCCTGCAGATCGGCCAAGTTTGCCGCGACGGTGGGGTCCGGATGATGGTTCGGAAAGTCGCCGTCGATTTCCGCGAACAGCAGATGGTGCGTGCCGGCCAGCCGCCCCGTCAGCCGGGCCGCAATCTCGCCGGCAGCGCCGTTGCCGCAATCCCACACCGCGGTGAGCGGCGACAGATCGGCATCGCCCAGTTCGGCGATCAGACGGTCGGTATAGGCATCGGCAACATCGATGGCGCCGGTCTCGCCCGGAACGGCGGCCGCGTCGAATCCCGCCGCCGCACTTCGGCCCAGTTCCCGGATCTCGGCGCCGAACACCGGCCGGCCGCCGCCGCAACCCGGCCCGAAGGCCATCTTGAAGCCGTTGTGATTGCCGGGATTGTGCGAGCCGGTGACCATGACCCCGGCATCCGCGCCCCGTTCGTGGACCGCAAAATTCAACATCGGCGTGGGGCCGCGCCCGACCGCGATAACATTCCGGCCGCTTATCGCCAGCCCCTCGGCCAGGGCGTCGCGCAGGGCGGGCGAACTGTGCCGGCCGTCCCAGCCGACGCACACCGTCGATCCGCCTTCCCGGCCGACCAGCGCGCCGAAGGCGGCGCCCAGCGCCCGGCCATCCGGCGGGAACAGTGTCTGGCCGACAATGCCGCGCACATCGTATTCGCGCAGGATATCGGGATGGAAGGAATGGCCGGAAAGGCGGCGGCCCGATCCGGTCTCTCCGGGGCCGGTCATGGAAAGCTCGATTCGGCAGGGCCCGGTCCGGGCGGATTTGCGGCTTGGCGACCCCGGCAGGACTCGAACCTGCGACACCAGGATTAGGAATCCTGTGCTCTATCCTGCTGAGCTACGGGGCCGTCCCGAGGCGGTATCTTGGCGGCGGGGCGGGAACTGTCAACAAATGCCAAGGCCGGCAGGACGCCCGCGCCGGCCCTCGCAGCCGCCAGGCTACCGGGCGCCGGCCCGGCCGGCCGTCTCGAGCAGCGTCGGCTGGGCGGCGGCCTTGGCCTTGCCGCCGCGGCGCATGCAACGGCCTTCGAATTCGGCGCCGTTCTCGATCGACAGGCTCTCGTATTCGACATCGCCGTCGACCTGCGCAGTCCGGCAGAGGGTCACGGTCCGCCCCGCGATCCCGCCGGTCAGCTTGCCGTGGACCATGACCTCGTCGGCAGTGACCTTGCCTTCGACGTGGCCGCCCGAGCCGACCGTCAGCTTCCGGACCTCCACATCGCCCTGGACATCGCCCTCGACCAGCAGATCGCCTTCGGAAGCAATGTTGCCTTCGACCCTCAACCCGTCGCCGACCAGCGACGCTTCGGCTATCTGAGACATGATTTCGTTCCTCCGTCCCTGTCGGGTTGTTGGTCCGGCCGATTCGCATCCTCGCCCCTGTCCCTGGGACCGGGAGACCCGTACCGGCGCAGCATTGCCAACGGTTGCTTCCGCAGTTGTACACTCATGGTGCCCCCAGGGAGACTCGAACTCCCACGCCGTTGCCGGCAACAGATTTTGAGTCTGCCGCGTCTACCAATTCCGCCACAGGGGCCGGGCAGCGCCCCGGCCGGGACCGAAGGCCGGTCGCCTCGATCGCCGGCGCGGTGCGCCGGGCGGAAAACATAGCGGCGCCTGTGCCGTTTGCAAGGTGCGACCGTGTCCGCCCCCGGCCCCCACCCCCGTCGGGCGGGCGCCGGCCAAAAACTGCTGGAACGGCGCGGCCCGGCGACGCATTCTGCCGGCCGGACAATGGAGGGAGCGACATATGCCGGGCGTGCTGGACGGAATTCGGGTGCTGGACTTCGGCCGCTACATCGCGGGGCCCTATGTCGGCGCCCTGCTGGCGGATTTCGGCGCCGACGTTATCCGGGTGGAGAAACGCGGTGGCAGCGAGGACCGCTTCGTCCTGCCGCTGTCGACCGACGCCGACGGCCGGCCCCGCGAAGGCGCCCTGTTCTTCCAGATGAACCGGAACAAACGGTCCGTCACCCTGGATCCGATGAAGGCGGAAGGCCGCGCCGCGCTCGACAAGCTGGCCGCCACGGCGGATGTCGTCGTCGCCAACCTGCCGCCGCAGACCATGGCGCGCATGGGCCTGGATTACGAAAGCCTTTGCAAGGTCAAGCCGGACATCATCCTCGCCAACCTCTCGTCCTACGGCAAACACGGCCCCTGGGCGACCCGGCCGGGCTTCGACAGCGTCGGCCAGGCGATGTGCGGCTCGGCCTATCTGACCGGCGAGCCGGGACGGCCCTGGCGCGCCCAGATCGCCTTCGTCGATTTCGGCACCGCCCTGCACGCGGCTTTCGGCGTTGCCATGGCGCTGATCGAGAAGCAGCGCTCCGGCCGCGGCCAGGAGATCGTCGGCGCCCTGCTGGCGACCGCCACCGCCTTCAACGCGCCCCTGCTGACGGAGCAGTCCGTCCTGGCGCCGGACCGCGGTCCGATCGGCAATCGCGCTTTCAATTCCGGCCCGACCGACCTGTTCCAGACGAAAGACGGCTTCATCGTGGTCCATGTCGTCGGCAATCCGCTGTTCAAGCGGTGGGCCGACCTGCTGGGCGAGCCGGAGTGGCTGGAAGACGAACGCTTCGCCACCGACGACGCGCGCGGCGACAACGGCGCGGTCCTGTCGGAGCGCATGGCGCCCTGGTGCGCCGAGCGAACCCGCGACGAGGCGCTGGAGGCGCTGGCCGCGGCCCATATCCCGGCCGGTCCGGTGCTCAAACCCCAGGAAGCGCTGGACCATCCGCAGGTCCGGGCGCTCGGCCTGCTCCATCCGGTGGCGCTGCCCGGCGCCGGCTCTCCGGCCATGGTGGCGCAGGCGCCGGTCTGGCTGAGCGAGACGCCGGCCCTGCCGCCCACCGGGCAGGCCGGGATCGGCCAGCATACCGACGAGGTGCTGGCGTCTGTCGGCTACAGCGACGAAGACCTGGCGGCGCTGCGCGAGGCTGGCGCGATATAACGCCGGTGCGCGCCAGATGCCGGTCACATGCGGCCGGCGTCGCCGGCGACCGACAGAATCGGGTCGGCCGCGAGTTCCTGCACCAGAAAATCGATGACCGCCTGCATCTTCGCCGCTCCGCGGGTGTGGGGATGAACCAGCAGCCACAGGTCGAGAACGGTCTCGAACAGGCCGGGCGGCAAGCGCTGCAGTTTCCGTTCGGGCGAAGCCATGTAAAGGGGCAAAATCCCAATTCCCAGGCCGGCCTCGACGGCCGCCGCGACACCGAGCATGCTGTTGCAGGCCAGAGCCTCGGAATTCGTGGCGTCTCCGAACCACTCAGTTATACGCGTATTGGCCAGCCGGCCGGCCGGCCCGATGACGGCGTGGCGGCTCAAATCCTCCATGGCGAGCGGCGTACCGTGGCGCTGAAGATATTGGGCCGCGGCATACAGGCCGAACCGCGCGCGTCCGACCTTGCGCGCCAGCAGAACATCGTCGTCGCCCGGCCGGTCGAAACGCAGCGCCAGGTCGGCCTCGCCCCTGGCGATATCGGCGAACGCCGCGGCGGAGTGAACTTCGATACGGATTCCCGGGTGCAGTCGCCTCAGCCGGGACAGCCTCGGAATGAGCCAGAAGATGGCCATGCTCTCCGGCGTGGAAATGGATACGGTGCCGACGAATCTGGTGTCCCGACCCTTGATCCGCAGGCCGATGTCGCGGACGTTCGAATCCAGGTGCCGGGCGAGATCGAGGATCGCCTCGCCCGCCGGCGTCAGCGAATAGCCTCGCGGATGGCGCTCGAACAGGTGCACGTCCAGCCGTTCCTCCAGCAATGCGATGCGCCTGCCGACCGTGGGCTGGCTGGCGCGCAACCGCTTTGCCGCCGCCGACAGGCTGCCCGCGTCGGCGACAGCGAGGAAAAACCGGTAATCGTCCCAATCGGTCATTGCAGGGACACCGCCATTATTCACACACGTATAGCACGTAAACGAAATTATGCGTTTTTTGCGGTCCGGCAGCAGATTATCTTTGGTAAAATCTCGTCCCTGTGCGGCCGTCCGTCTATGGCTGGTCCCTGCATGGTGGCTTGAACGCAAGGCAAGTCGATCTCCACGCGGGAGAAGACCGGGCCGCATCGGCACCCGGAGGGCCGGTCGGGCGCCAGGCCGGAATCGGGTGCCGGCGAAAGACCGGGTTTAGGGGGCGCTTGGGCAAAATGCCGCCAACCGGCGCATTGACGTTATTCGCATGATCAAACTGGGAGGAAAATCATGAATTTCACCAAACTGACGTGTATCGCCGTTGCCGCGATAGGCGGCCTGGCGGCAGCGCCCGCCTCAATGGCCGCGGAACGCGTGCTGAGCGGCGCCAGCTCTTTCCCGGTCGGCCATATCTTCTCGGTCAAGTTCGAGAAGTTCGTGAAGGTCGTCAACGAGCGGGGCAAGGGCCTGCTGAAAATAGACTACAAGGGCGGCGCGCCGGCGATCGGCAGCCCCTTCACGCTCGGCGCCAAGGTCCAGCAGGGGGCGTTCGACATCGCCACGATCACGGGCCCGTACTATGCGAGCGTGGTGCCGGAGGCGCAGGCGCTCCAGCTGGCGGAGATCCCGATCCAGGAGCAACGCAAGAACGGCGCCTTCGACTATGTGAACAAGGTGCATATGGCCAAGGGCATCTACTATCTCGGCCGGACCTTCAACACGGTGTTTCACGTCTATCTGAAAAATCCGATCAAGGGTCCGCAGCTGAAGGGACTCCACCTCCGGATCGCGCCCCACCATCGCGACTTCATCACCTCGCTCGGGGCCACGGCCCAGCGATCCAACCTGGCGGAAATCTATACCTACATGGAAAACGGGACCATCGACGGCTTTGCCTGGCCGGCCCAGGGGTTCCTGCCCGACTGGTACAAGGTGACGAAATATCGTGTCGATCCCAGCTTCTACACGCCGGCCATGCACGTTCTGCTCAACCTCAAGACCTGGAAATCGCTTTCCGGGAAGCAGAAGAAGCTGCTGAACGATCTCATCGTCGAATTCGAGGCCACGAACGCCCAGGAGCAGCGCGCGGGCGACGCCGCGGCCTGGAAAAAGATGGCCGACAAGGGCGTGAAGGTGATCGAGTTCAAGGGCGCCGACCGCGATAAATGGCTGACAACGGCCAAAGTCGCGGCCTGGAAAGGCATCGCCAAGCGCAGCCCGAAACACGGGCCCGCCCTGAGGAAACTGCTCGCCAAGTGACGATGCAGTAGAGCCCTGGCTGAGTCGCGGCCGCCGTGCGGCGGCCGTGACTGCCGGGCCTGGGCACATCGGATTTAGCAGCGATCGTCCCAGGGGGCGGCCCGAACCGGCGCGTCCCGGACACTTCGGCCAATCGATCGGTTCGGCCGCAAACCGGATGTGGACGCCGGCCTCCCTTGAGCGCCGAACGGGGCGTCAACGCAGATTTTGACAGGATGACACTAAAATGGCGGGACCCCTGCATGACGTTCGCGTCCTCGACCTCACGACCATGGTGGCGGGCCCGGTCGCGACCATGCTGCTGGCGGACCAGGGCGCCGAGGTCATCAAGATCGAATCGCCCCGCGGCGATCTCATGCGGAACTTCGGCAGCATCAACAACGGGATGTCGGCCTCGTTCCTGTCGTGCAACCGGAACAAGCGCGGGTTGGCCCTCGACATCAAGACGCCCGAGGGAATTGCCGTCCTCAAGAAGCTGGTCGCCACCGCCGACGTCCTGGTCCAGAACTTCCGCCCGGGCGCGATCGAACGAATGGGCCTGGGCGAAGATGTCGTTCGCGCCATTCGGCCCGACATTATCTATGCTTCGATCAGCGGCTTCGGCGAGAGCGGACCCTACGTTCATCAGCGGGTCTACGATCCGGTGATCCAGGCATTGTGCGGACTGGCGGATATCCAGACGGACTACGCGACGGGCCAGCCCCGCATGGTGCGGACGATCGTACCGGACAAGACGACGGCGGTCACCGCGGCCCAGGCCATCACGGCGGCGTTGTTCGCACGCGAACGCACCGGCGAGGGGCAACACATCCGCATCGCCATGCTCGATACGATGATCGCCTACCTCTGGCCGGAGGCCATCTCCAGCCTGTCCTTCGTCGGCAAGGAGCTCGATCCGGCAAGAGGCCAGATGGGCCTCGACCTCGTCTTCAAGACCCGGGACGGATACATCACCGCGGGCGCGCTGTCGGATGCGGAGTGGACCGGCATGTGCGCGGCGCTCGACCGCGAGGACCTGCTCGAAGACGAGCGCTTCAGGACCGCCAAGTCGCGCGCCGCAAACGGGGCCGAGCGGCGGCAGATCGTAAGCGCCGAAATCGGGAAATGGCAGACGCGGGAAATCCTCGAGCGGCTCGACCGCGAGGAAGTTCCCTGCGCGCCGATCCTGACCCGGTGGCAGCTGCTGGACGACGAACAGGTCAGCGCGAACGAAATCATCGAGATCCATCGGGACGAAACGCTGGGGGAGGTGCGCCAGCCCCGGCCGGCCGCACGCTTCGACCGCACACCCGCGGAGATCCGCGCGCTTGCGCCCTATCTCGGCGGCGACAACGCCGCGATCCTCGGGGAAATCGGCTATTCGGAAACGGAAATCGCGCATTTGGGCGAGAGCGGCGTCCTGGCCGGCCGGGAGCCGGCGCCGAATTGAGCGCCGCCGCCCCACCCCCTGCCCGGCCGGTTTTCTTGCGCCGATACGCAGCCTTGAGCTAGCGTCCGCCCACCATGACTGGTTCGATACGGCGGACGAAGGCGGTTTTCGGTGCGGGTTACAGCCGTTTGCTCGCCGGCATCGGCTATCTGGTTGCGGCCTCGATCTGCGCCATGGCGGTCCTGATTACCGTCGACGTCGGCCTCCGGGCCTTTCGCATCGGCAACCTGCCCTGGCTCAACGAAGTGGCCGAATACGCGCTCTATGTCGGCACGTTTCTCGCCGCACCCTGGGCGCTCCGCCTCGGCGCCCATGTCCGTATCGACATTATCGTCGACGGCCTGCCTGATCGGGCATCGCGGCGCCTCGAGCAGTTCGTCGACGCGCTGGGCGGCAGCGTCTCGGCGGTCCTGTTTTATTTCGGATGCGTCGGCGCGCTCCAGGCCTATGAATTCGGGCATATGCAATTCAAGACGATCACCCTGCCCAACTGGCCGCTCCTAAGCGTCTTCGCCTTCGCGATGCTGCTCCTCACGATCGAGTTCGCGCTCAGATTTTTCCGCGCTTTCCGACCGGACGCAGCGCGCGGCGACGACTACACCCTGACAAGCGGGATGTGAGATATGGCATGGCCCGTGGCGATGGCATTGATGCTGGGCATTGTCTGCTTTGCCATGGCCCCGGGATTGCCCGTCGCCTTCGCCTTCCTGCTCGCCAATATCGTCGGCGCCTTCGCCTTTCTCGGCGGTTCCGCCAGCCTCTCCACGTTCGCGGCCGAATGCATGCAGGCGATCGGCCGGTTCTCGCTGACGCCCATTCCCCTGTTCATCCTGATGGGCGAGATCCTGTTTCAGAGCGGGGTGGCGCTGAACGCGATCGCCGCGGTCGACCGGCTGATCGCGCGGGTGCCCGGACGGCTGTCGATCGTAACGATATTCGGCGGCACCCTGTTTTCCACGCTGTCGGGATCGACGATCGCCAATACGGCCCTGCTCGGCAACGTTCTGCTGCCCCAGATGGTGGAGCGGGGATACGCGCCGAAATTCGCCATGGGGCCGATCATGGCGACCGGCGGAATCGCCATGCTGATACCGCCGTCGGCGCTGGCCGTCCTGCTGGCGAGCCTGGCCGAGCAACCGATTGCGGCACTGCTGATCGCCGGGATCGTTCCCGGCATTTTGATGGCCATGCTGTTTGTCGGCTATGTCGTCGTACGCAGCACGGTAAGCCCGCATCTGGCGCCGTCTTACGATCCGTCGGAGCAGGAATCGGGATCCCGGTGGCGGCCGTTCCTCGTGCAGGTGGTCCCGCTGCTGTCGATCTTCGCGGTGGTCGTCGGGAGCATCTTTGCCGGCATCGCTTCGCCGACGGAATCGGCCGCCCTGGGATGCGTGGCATCGACGATCGCCTGCGCCGCCTATCGCTCGCTGTCCTGGCAGAAACTGGTCAAGGCGGCCGTCGAGACCGCCAAGATCACCACCATGATCCTGTTCATCATCGCCGGGTCGCTCACCTTTTCGCAGGTGCTTGCCGTTTCGGGCGCGACGACGGGGTTGATCGCGGCGATGCAGGGCCTCGACCTGGGGGCGCTGACGGTCGTGATCGTGATGCTCCTGATCCTGCTGTTCCTCGGCGCCTTCATGGACCAGGTGAGCATGCTGCTTCTGACCCTGCCCTTCTTCATTCCGCTGGCGATGCAGCAGGGCGTCGAAATGCTCTGGTTCATGGTGCTGATCCTGCTGGTCATGGAGATTTCGCTCCTGACCCCGCCATTCGGCCTCCTGTTGTTCGTGATGAAGGGCGTCGCCCCGATGCGGGTCACCCTCATCCAGGTGTATGCCGCCGCCGTTCCGTTCGTTGTGCTGGAGCTTGCCGTCCTTGCCCTGATCGTCCTGGTCCCTAGCGTCGCAACCTGGCTGCCGAAGCTGATCGAATGAGCCGGGTATCCGGGCGGGTGGCGGGCACACCCTGTGCTGCGGCGCGTTGCAGCTTGACCGGCGACAAGGCCGCCGTTACCGTCCGCCCCGATATGCACATGCCGCACGCCATTATCGGTCTGCTTCTGCTTAGCCACCCGGCGCTCTAGGGCGCCGGGCCAAGGGCGCGCGACCGCCGCCCGCCGCATGTGACATCCCCGATCCGGAAGCCCGGCAGGCAGGCAGCCCCGAGGCAGGATCCCCCAAGAGGACAATCGGACAAACGGAAAGAGTGTGCTGCGCCGCCCGCCCGCCAGGGCCGTCCGGCGCGCCGCGCGCTCCCTCCGCCCCGCCACACCGGAGACCTCTTCATGTCCACCATGCCGATCCACAAATACCAGGCCTTCGAGCCTGTCGGCCTGACCGACCGCTCCTGGCCCGGCCAGGTCATCGACAAGGCGCCGATCTGGTGCTCGGTCGACCTGCGCGACGGCAACCAGGCGCTGGTCGAGCCGATGGGCCCGGAGCGCAAGCGGCGCATGTTCGAGCTGCTGTGCCGGATGGGATTCAAGGAGATCGAGGTCGGCTTCCCGTCGGCCTCGGAGACCGATTTCGACTTCTGCCGCCAGCTGGTCGAGAACGACATGATCCCGGCGGACGTCACCATCCAGGTGCTGACCCAGGCGCGCGACCACCTGATCCGGCGCACCTTCGACGCCATCCGGGGCGCGCGGCGCGCCATTGTCCATCTCTACAATTCGACCTCGACCACCCAGCGCCGGGTCGTGTTCAACGCCGACCGGACCGAGATCATGAAGATCGCCACCGACGGCGCCGCCCTGATCCGCGATCTGGTGCCGAGCGTGCCGGAGACCGAGGTGATCTACCAGTATTCGCCGGAATCCTTCACCGGCACGGAGCTGGACTATGCCCGGGACGTCTGCAACGCGGTCATGGACGTGTGGCAGCCGACGCCCGAGAAGAAGACGATCATCAACCTGCCGGCGACGGTCGAGATGGCGTCGGCCAACATCTATGCCGACCAGATCGAGTGGATGCACCGCAACCTCGCCAACCGCGACTGCTACCTCCTCTCGCTGCATCCGCATAACGACCGGGGCACCGCCGTCGCCGCCGCCGAACTGGGCGTGATGGCCGGCGCCGACCGGATCGAGGGCACCCTGTTCGGCAACGGCGAGCGCACCGGCAACGTCGATCTCGTCACCCTGGCGCTCAACCTGTTCACCCAGGGCGTCGATCCGGCACTGGAGATCGAGGACATCAACGAGATCATCCGCACCGTCGAATACTGCAACCAGCTGCCAGTCCATCCGCGGCATCCCTACGGCGGCGAGCTGGTGTTCACCGCCTTCTCCGGCTCGCACCAGGACGCGATCAAGAAGGGCTTTGCGGCGCTCGAGACCAGCAACAGCGAACTGTGGGACGTGCCCTATCTGCCGATGGACCCGAAGGATGTCGGGCGGACCTATGAGGCGGTCATCCGCATCAACAGCCAGTCCGGCAAGGGCGGCATCGCCTATGTCATGGACACCGACTACGGCCTCAAGCTGCCGCGCATGCTGCAGGTCGAGTTTTCGGGCGTGATCCAGAAGGTGACCGACGCCACTGGCAAGGAAATGGCGTCGGAGGATATCTGGGCGATCTTCGAGAAGGAGTATCTGGAGCAGGAAGGCCCGATCGGCTTCGGCAACTACCGCACGGTGCCGGACGCCCACGCCAGCGAGATCCGGCGCATGACCGCGGAGATTACCTGGAACGGCGAGCCGCGCATCATCCAGGGCAAGGGCAACGGCCCGATCGACGGCTTCATCGATGCGCTCAGGAACGGCCTGAACCTCTCCATGGCGGTTCAGGGCTACCACGAGCACGCCGTCGGCAAGGGCGCCGACGCCACCGCGGTCGCCTATGTCGAGGTCAGTACGCCGGACGGCGGCACCCTGTTCGGCGTCGGCCGCGACCCGAACATCGTCGCGGCATCCCTCCGCGCCATCGTCAGCGCCGCCAACCGGGTGGCGAAAGCGAGCGCGGAAGAGGAGGCGGCGTAAGGGACGCCCCTCGATACGTCCCCCTGCGGGTGGCTACTCGGGATGAGGGTGCTGGAAGGCTGACATTCTCACCCCCTCATCCTGAGTAGCGGCCGCAGGCAGCGTATCGAAGGACAAGGCGCATCGGAGAATGGTTCCACTAGCGTCGTCCGATGCCCCCTTCCCTCACCCGTACCTCAGGCCGAGCTGGCTGAGGCGCTCTTCGAACCAGGCGTCGAGCAGCGGGAAGCCGACGAGACAGGCACCGGTGTGGTCGATGCGGGTGTCGCGCGCTTCCCGGAGCGCGGTCATGCCGCCGGCGATAACCGCTCGACCTTGATCCGGTCGGCTTTCTCCATTGCCTGAGCCAGTTCGTAGGCCGATTGAAGCCGGTACCAGGTTTCCGCGCCGCCCCCGAAAGCCTTGTCGAGGCGGATCGCCATCTCGGGCGAAATCCCCGAACGGCAATTGACAATATCCGAAAGCTGCTTGCGGCTGACGCCGAGCCTGTGCGCCGCGTCGGTAACGCTGAGCCCCAAAGGCTCCAGACAATCGTGACGCACGGACAGGCCCGGATGGGGCGGATTCTTCATTGGCACGGTTCGATCCTCCTAGTGGTAATCGACCAGATCCACATCCCTGACGTCCCGTCCATCGAAGCGGAAGACGACGCGCCAGTTACCGGACACACTGACTGCCCAATAGCCCGCCAGATCGCCTTTCAACGGGTGCAATCCGAAACCCGGCAGGTTCATGTCTCCCGGCTCAGCCGCTTCGTCGAGACGGGCAAGAACCCGCTCGGCCTTGGCAATCAACCTCGGGGAAACCCGCCTGCGGTCTCCCTTCTCGAACAAACGCTCAAGGCATTTGTGGCGAAAGCTGAGAATCACGAGCCGATTTGTAACCTATCACCGCGCAGGTTACAAATCGAAAGGATCGTCTGCGCGGCGCGTTCCTGCCCGGCGACGGGCGGCTTCCGCCTCCCGGCCTTTCGTGGTTTAACCGCCTTGCCGCCGGCACCGGATTCTGCCGGAGGGTTCCGTCCGTCGGAAAGGGTACGGGGCATGCCGCAGGGTACAGCGGAAAGGATCGAAAAAGCCGGCGACCTGATGGCCGGCCGGCGCGGGCTGGTCATGGGCGTGGCGAACGAGCGCTCGCTGGCCTGGGGCATCGCGCGCGCCGCGGCGGCCCAGGGGGCGGAGATCGCCTTCACCTACCAGGATATCGAGGCCATCTCGCGCCGCGCGATCCCGCTGTGCGAGAGCACCGGCTCGCCCATCGTCATGCCCGCCGACGTCACCCGGCCGGACATGATGGACGCGCTGTTCGACCGGATCGGCAGCCTGTGGGGCGGGCTCGATTTCGTCGTCCACTCGCTGGCCTTCTCCGACCGCAATGAACTCGCCGGCCGCTATATCGACACCAGCCGGGACAATTTCCGCCAGACGCTGGAGATCAGCGCCTATTCCTTCACCGACCTGGCGCGCCGCGCCGAGCCGCTGATGACGGCCGGCGGGGATGAGGGCGGCGACGGCGGCGGCGCGCTGCTCACGCTGACCTTCGACGGCTCGAACCGGGTGTTCCGCTCCTACAACGTCATGGGAGTCGCCAAGGCGGCGCTGGAGGCCAGCGTGCGCTACCTCGCCAACGACCTGGGCGCGGCCGGCATCCGGGTGAACGCGCTCTCCGCCGGGCCGATGCGCACCCTCGCCGGCGCCGGCGTCGGCGACGCGCGCTATCTCTACCAGTGGGTCGAGCGCAACGCCGCCCTGCGCCGCAACCCGACGCTCGACGAGGTCGGCAACACCGGCCTCTACCTGATCTCCCCGCTCAGCGCCGGGGTCAGCGGCGAGGTCCACCACGTCGATTGCGGCTACAACGTCATCGGCATGGGCGTGGTGGACTGAGGGCGCGGCTTGAGCGTGTCCGCCTTCGATGGAACCGTGGCAGCGAGGCGTCCCTCGATACGCCCCGGACTAAATCCGGGGCTACTCGGGATGAGGGTATTTTGTTGCTTTCCTTCTCCCTCATCCTGAGTAGCCGCGAAGCGGCGTATCGAAGGACCGGCCCAGAACCTGTCGCAAGGACATTCCCGGCTGCGCCGGCGGTTCCGATAGAAACGGATGCGGCCTAATTCCGCCGCTCGATCAGGCCCCGGGCGATGATGTGGGCCTGGATTTCGGCGGCGCCTTCGAAAATGTTGAGAATCCGGGCGTCGCACAGCACGCGGCTGATCTCGTATTCCTGGGCGTAGCCGTTGCCGCCATGGACCTGCAGCGCGTTGTCGGCGTTCGCCCAGGCGACCCGGGCGGCGAGCAGCTTGGCCATGCCGGCCTCGATATCGCAGCGCCGGTCGCTGTCCTTCTCGCGCGCCGCGAACCAGGTCAGCTGGCGCACCATCATGGTCTCGACCGCCATCCAGGCGATCTTGCCGGCGACGCGCGGGAATTCGTAGATCGGCTTGCCGAACTGGAGCCGCTCCCGGCCGTAGGCGAGGCCGAGTTCCATGGCGTTTTGCGCGACGCCGACGGCGCGCGCCGCGGTCTGGATGCGGGCGCTCTCGAAGGTCGCCATGAGCTGCTTGAAGCCCTCGCCCTCGGCCTCGCCGAGCAGGCAGGCGGCGGGCACCTCGAAGCCGTCGAAGCCGATTTCGTATTCCTTCATGCCACGGTAGCCGAGGACGTGGATCTCCCCGCCCGTCATGCCGGGCGCCGGGAAGGGCTCGGCGTCGGTGCCGCGCGGTTTGGGCGCGATGAACATGGAAAGCCCGCGATAGCCCGCCCGGTCCGGATCGGTGCGCGCCAGCAGGGTCATCATGTCGGTGCGCGCGGCGTGGGTGATCCAGGTCTTGTTGCCGGTCACCCGGTAGACGTCGCCGTCGCGGATCGCGCGGGTGCGCAGGCTGGCGAGGTCGGAGCCGGTGTTGGGCTCGGTGAACACGGCGGTCGGCAGCACCGCGCCGGAGGCGATCCTGGCCAGCCATTCGTCGCGCTGGGCCGGCGTGCCGGCCAGCCGGATCAGTTCGCCGGCGATCTCCGAGCGCGTGCCCAGCGAGCCGACGCCGATATAGCCGCGCGACAGCTCCTCGGTGACGATGCACATGGCGACCTTGCCGAGGCCGAGGCCGCCGAATTCCTCGGGAATCGTCAGGCCGAACACGCCCAGTTCGGCCAGTTCGTCCACGACCTCCATCGGGATCAGCACATCCTCGACGTGCCAGCCATGGGCGTGAGGCGCGACCTTCTCGTCGGTGAAGCGGCGGAACTGGTCACGGATCAGGACCAGCATCTCGTCGTCCAGCCCGTCGTCGCCGAAGCCGCTTTCCGCGATCAGCGCAGCCAGGCGCATCCGGGCGGCGTCGGAATTGCCGCCGGCGATCAGCGCCCGCACCGCCGGAGTGCCGAATGCCGCCACCGCCGCTTCCGGCACGCCCATATCGGCCGGGCGCAGCACCTCGCCCTGGCTGATCGCGATGCCGCCCTTGAGCTGGGCGAGATATTCGCCGAACCCGGCCTGGAGGATGAGCCGCTCGGCCTCGCCGAAGCGGCCGGCGGCGTCGAGCCGTTCGGCCCAGGCCAGCGTCTGTTCGAGCGCCGCAACATAGGTGTTGAACCAGGCCAGGCCGTGGGCGGCGAACTGCTGCCGCTCCAGGAGCGCCGGATCGACCCTGCCCGAAGGCGCAACCAGCCCGGCGACCGCCCGGCGCGCCGAGTCCTTCAGCGCTTCGGCAGCCTCCAGGGCCTCGCGGCACAGTGCCAGCGGATCGGGAAGCAGGCCGCTGTCAGCAGCAGCGGGGCGGGCTGTATCGTTCATCGCAGATCGAATCCGATTGCGGTTCGCCCGGCGGCAACGCGCCTTCCGGGCGGCGGTTCAATATTCTTCGGTCAATCGGTCCTGTCGATGGGCCGGGCCGCAGGCATTTTGCCGCCAGTAGTCCGGGCTCGCCGGCAATCGGTTGGCGGGCGGCAGGTGCGCTTGCAGATGCTCCAGATGGCGCTGCGCCGCCGGGCCGGCCCGGTCGATCGCCTCGACCTGCATCCGGCCGTCCTCGTTGCGCACCCAGATCGGGATCCAGCCGAAGGCGGCGAGGCGCAGCTTGCCGGCTCCATCAGGCTTGGAATCCGGCGCCAGGCCGAGCAGCAGGATCAGCGAGCTGCGCCGCGCCAGGCTGATCTGGTTGGAGACGAAATTGCCGAGCGAATAGGCGATCAGCCCTTCGCGCCCGTCCCTCGCGACATGCCTTTCGACCGGCTGCATGACGTGGGGATGGGTGCCGATCACGGCGGTGGCGCCGGCCTCGATGGCTGCGCCGGCGAGCGCCCGCTGCCGCGGCTCCGGCTCGTGCTCGTATTCCGCGCCCCAGTGCGGCGCGAACATGACCGCGTCGATATCGTCGCGCCGGGCGAGCGCCCGGATCGTCTCCAGCGCCCGCGCCTTGTCCCGGTAGCAATTCAGCACCTGGCCGTGCCGGTCCGGCAGGCCGTTGGTGCCGTAGGTGCAGCCCAGCCACGCGATCCGCCGGGTCTTGCCGTCTTTCATGGTTTCGGTGACCGCATACCAGGGCGGTTCGCTCCCGCCGCGTTTGCGCGTCCCGGTAAAATTCAGGCCTGCCGCCTCGATCGCGTCTATCGTCCGGTCGGCGCCGACGGCGTAGCGGTCCAGCGCATGGTTGTTGGCGGTCAGCAGGACGTCGAACCCCGCCCCTTTCAGCGCGTCCAGCACCGACGGATGGTAGTTGAACATCGGATAGCCGCTGTAGACCCAGTCGTCCCAGAGCCGGTCCGGCGGGGCGGTCGTGCGCCCGGTCTTGGTGATCCCGGCCGCCGCCGGCCCTTCAAGATTGGCGAAGGCGATATCGGCGCCCCGGGTCAGGTCGGCGACCGGATGGAACAGGCTGGCGAATCCGTCCGGCCGGGTCATGGCGAACTTCTGGACCGCGTCGTGCAGCAGCACGTCGCCGACCGCGGCCACGGTGATGAGGTCCGACGGATCGGCCCCGTCCCGAAAGGCGATCCTGCCCTCGGCGGATGTCATATCCTTCCCGCCTCCCGCGCAGGACTGCGGCGCCGCCGATTGCGCCGCCGCGGGGCCGGTCCCGCCCCCGAGCAGGGAAACGGCGAACAGGATGACGGCGACGAGCGAACAGCGGCTGACATGGCGCGCGGCATCGTGCGCGCGCCGCCGGAAGAGCGCAACCATGATCGGGTCTGTACCGGACAAACGGGCCGGCGGGCAACGGCGGATAACCGGAAAGCGATGCGGAGAACGCAGACGCTGGCCCGGCATTCGATTTCCTGCGATATGAACGGGCGGATCGTCCGGAAGCCTCGTCTCATGTGTCATGTCCCGACGGCGGCGCTCGTTGCCGCCCTCTGTATCGCCCTACCTGCGCCCGGCCACGCCGCCGGCTTTCCGGCCTGCGTCGACGGCCTGAAGCGCGCCGCCGGCAAGGCCGGCATCCGGCAGTCGGTGGTGCGCAAGGCGCTCGACATCGCGGAGCCGGACGCGCGGGTCCTGCGCCTGTCGAAGGTGCAGCCGGAAAGCCGCATCGCGATCTGGGATTACCTGGCCTTCGTGGTCGACGACCAGCGCGTCCGCGAGGGCAAGGCGGCGATGCGCCGGCACAGCGCCGCGCTGCGCCGGGCCGGGAAGCGCTATGGTGTCAGCCGCCATGTCATCGCGGCGATCTGGGGCGTCGAGACCGACTACGGCAAGACGGCGGGCCGGAATTTCCTGCCCCATGCGCTGGCGACGCTGACCTGCCGCGGCGGGCGGCGGGCGAAATTCTGGCGGCGCGAATTGCTGGCGGCATTGCGCATCGTCAACGCCGGCGACCTGCCGCTCGGCAAGCTCTACGGCTCCTGGGCCGGCGCTTTCGGCCAGACCCAGTTCATGCCCTCGACCTACCGGCGCCTCGCGGTCGATTTCGACGGTGACGGCCGTAAGGACCTGGTGAGTTCCGTGCCCGATGCGCTCGGCTCGGCCGCCAACTATCTGCGCCGCGCCGGCTGGCGCGCCGGGCAGCCGCGCATCCTTGAGGTGCGGGTTCCGAACGGCTATCGCGGGCCGGAAGGGCGGAAACGCAAGGCGGCGCTGAACACATGGTCGGCGCGGGGCCTCAAGCGGGCGGACCGGCGGCGCCTCAAGGGCAAGCTGCGCGCCGGGCTGCTGCGCCCGGCCGGCGCGGACGGCCCAGCTTTCCTGACCTTTCGCAATTTCGACGCGCTGTACGCGTACAACCACGCCGAATCGTACGCGTTGGCGGTGGCGCATCTGGCTGACCGCCTGGCCGGCCGCGGCCGGTTCCGCGCGAAGTGGCCGACCGACGATCCGGGCCTGTCGCGCAGGGAGCGCAAGTGGCTCCAGGAATTGCTGATCGTCGAGGGCTACGATCCGGGCGCGCCGGACGGCAAGATCGGCCCGAAAAGCCGCGCCGCCATCCGCGAAGCCGAAAGGAACCTCGGCCTCCCCGTCACCGGCCGCGCCGCCCGCCGCATCTACCGGGCGCTCGGGGGGAAGTAGGGGCGCGAACTTTGCGAATATCCCGATGATAGGGCTTCGGCCCGCCCTTCGATACGCCCCGGATTGCATCCGGGGCTACTCAGGGTGAGGAGGTTATTTTGCTCGGGATAGGCGGCAACACCAAAGCCCCTCATCCCGAGTAGGCGCGCCAGCGCCGTATCGAGGGGCGCACCGTATCGAAAGATCCAAAGGTATCGCTACGTCACCGGCACCCAGATCGAGGCCTCGCCGGTCAGCGTCGCCGGGTCGAAGCGCTCGTCGTAAACTTCGAAATCGTACCAGGCGCGCAGGCAGGACCGGTTTTCCTGCACCCACGCGCCGTAGATGAAATCGTAGGCGCGGCGAAATTCCGCGCCGATATCGTCCCCGGCGAGCGGGAAGGCGAAGACGGCGAACCGCCCGCCTTCCAATACCTTGCCGAACAGTTCGTCAGGCAAATCGCCGATTTCGCTGACCTCCACGGCCGGCGCGTAGACCAGTTCGCCGGCCGCCATATCCACCACTTCGTTGAGGCCGAAGGTGTGCGTGCCGACGCGATTCGGAATGCGCTCCACGAACGGCCGGAACCGCCGCCAAACCGCCGGCCCGTCCAGCGCCTCGCCCCGCCGGAACGGTTGCGCGAGGCCGACGATGGGGAGGTCGGGGCGGGTGGTGAAGGTGGGGTTCAATTTCTGAATCTCCGAAGTTGCGATCCCGGGATCGAATTATTCGGCAGGCAAGGCAGCGCCTCACCCGTCCGTCCGCTCATCGCCATACACCTGCCGCTTGAGTCCCACCGGGGTCAGGATGGGCACGGCGAAAGCGTCCGACAGCGCTTGCAGGTCGGCGTCGCCGGTCACCAGCGCGTCGGCGCGGCCAGCGAGCGCCAGTTCCAGGAACGGCCGGTTGAAGGGATCGCGGCATTCGGGAACCGCGGGCGGCGGATCGGGAACGGCCACGGTTTCGCAGAAGGGCAGATAGTCCTCCAGCAGGTCCTGCCGGTCGGCTTCGCTCAGCTTGAACTTCGGATAGCCGAGCACGCGGATCAGTTCGGCCGTTGTCTCGCGGCCGGCGAGCGGGCGGATGCGCCCGGAGCTCCAGGCGCCGCGCAACCACGACAGCCGCCCCGAATGGAACAGGAGCGCCGAGAGCAGGATGTTGGTGTCGAGAACCAGGCCCGGCGGCGTCATTCGCCGGGGCGTACCCCGGAACGCACCCAAGAGACTGCGTCGGCCACGTCGGTCTCGGAAAGACCGAGTTCGGCCAGTTTCGCGCGGACAGCGCCGGCGCGGTTCACCCGCACCGGCGTCAGCACGATGCGTCCGTCTTCCGCTGTCACGTCGAAATACTCGGCGGCGTCGACGGCGGAGATCGCGGCCTTAGGCAGAGTCAATTGGTTCTTTGCGGTCAGCTTGGCGAGCATGGCTATCTCCTTACAAACGGAATGTAAGGAAACAATGAATTCGGGACAAGACCGAATTAAGGGAATGTGCCAGCGGCTTCGGCCGCCGCCCTACGCCGCCTCCCGCGTCCCGCGCTCCACGATGTCGACGATCTCGCTCACGATGGCTGTCAGGTCGAAGTCCTTGGGGGTGTAGACGGCGGCGACGCCGGCGTTCTTCAGGGCCTGTGCGTCGGCGGGCGGGATGATGCCGCCGGCGACGACCGGCACGTCGCCCAGCCCTTCGGCCGCCAGCCGTTCGACGACTTCGCCGACCAGCGCGGCGTGGCTGCCGGACAGGATCGACAGGCCGACGATGTGGACGTCCTCCTGCAACGCCGCGTTGGCGATCTGCGCCGGGGTCAGGCGGATGCCCTCGTAGACCACCTCGATGCCGCAGTCCCGCGCCTTGACGGCGATCTGCTCGGCGCCGTTGGAATGGCCGTCCAGCCCCGGCTTGCCGACCAGCATCTTGAGCCGCCGGCCGAGCCGCTGCGACAGGGCCTCGACCCGCCCGCGCACCGCTTCGAGCGCGGCGATGCCGTCGTCCGAAACCGGCCGGACCGCCGGGGCCGCGCCGACGCCGGTGGGCGCCCGGTAGAGGCCGAAGATGCCGCGCAGCGCCTCGCCCCATTCGCCGGTCGTGACCCCGGCATGGGCGCAGGCGATAGACGGCGCCATGACGTTGCCGCCGTCGCGCACGGTACGCTCCAGTCCGGCGATTGCAGCCCGCGCCCCGGCTTCGTCCCGCGCCGCGCGCCATTCCGCCAGGCTGGCGATCTGTGCCGCCTCGGCCGCCGGATCGACGGCGAGGAAGCCGCCGTCCCCGCCGCCCTCCCCGTCATCGCCGGTGAGCGGCGAGGGCGCGCTTTCGGTCCAGCGGTTGACGCCGACCACGGTCTGCTCGCCGGCCTCGATCGCTGCGACCCGGGCCGCGTTCGACGCGACGAGCCGCTGTTTCATGTAGCCGGACTCGACCGCGGCCACCGCCCCGCCCATCGCCTCGATCCGGTCGAGCTCCGCTGTCGCTTCGCGCTTCAGCTCCGCGACCCTGGCCGCGATCTCGGCCGAGCCGTCGAAGATATCGCCGTATTCCAGCAGGTCGGTCTCGTAGGCCAGGATCTGCTGCAGGCGCAGCGACCATTGCTGGTCCCACGGCCGGGGCAGGCCGAGCGCCTCGTTCCAGGCCGGCAGCTGCACCGCCCGGGCCCGCGCCCCTTTCGACAGGGTGACGGCGAGCGCCTCGAGCAGGATGCGGTAGACGTTGTTCTCCGGCTGCTGCTCGGTCAGGCCGAGGGAATTGACCTGCACGCCATAGCGGAAGCGGCGCAGCTTAGGATCGTCGACGCCGTAGCGGCTCTCGCAGATCTCGTCCCACAGCTCGGTGAAGGCGCGCATCTTGCAGATTTCGGTGATGAAGCGCAGGCCGGCGTTGACGAAGAAGCTGATCCGGCCGACCGCGGCGGGGAAATCCGCCGCCGGCACGATGCCGCGCACCCGGTCGAGCACCGCGACCGCGGTGGCGAGCGCGTAGGCGAGCTCCTGCACCGGCGTCGCCCCGGCCTCCTGCAGATGGTAGCTGCAGACGTTGATCGGGTTCCACTTCGGCGCCTCGCGGCAGGTGAAGGCGATCGTGTCTGCGGTCAGCCGCATCGAGGGCTCGGGCGGAAAGATGTAGGTGCCGCGGGAGAGATACTCCTTCACGATGTCGTTCTGGGTCGTGCCGGTGAGTTCGGCGCGCGTTGCCCCCTGCCGTTCCGCCGCCGCGATATAGAGCGCGAGCAGCCAGGGCGCGGTCGCGTTGATCGTCATCGACGTGTTCATCCGGGCGAGCGGGATATCGCGGAACAGGGTCTCCATGTCGCCGAGATGGGAGACCGGCACGCCGACCTTGCCGACCTCGCCGCGCGCCAGCGGGTCGTCGGCGTCGTAGCCGGTCTGGGTCGGCAGGTCGAAGGCGACCGACAGGCCGGTCTGCCCCTTGGCCAGGTTGGTCCGGTAGAGTTCGTTCGACGCCGCGGCCGAGGAATGGCCCGAATAGGTCCGCATGATCCACGGCCGGTCTTTCGTGGGCCGGTCTTTCATGGGCCGGTCTTTCATGGGCCGGTCTTTCATGGGCCGGTCTTTCGTGGGCCGGTCTTTCGTGGGCCGGTCGCGATCCGGCCGGGCGGGCGGTGCTGTGTCGTTCATATGCTGCATCCGGCGGGAGGGCTTTCGCCGCACTGCATCAAGAATGCGCCCGCTTCGCCGGGCGGATCAAGCGGCGAAACCGCCGACTTCGCAAATATATTACCTTGAGCGCCCGGTCACGTAACATTGAACAAATATTCTGCGCCCTTGCGCAATTTTATGTCTTTTTGCATTGCAACATAACCCGCTGGCGCGTATGAATTCCGCCCCGGCGCGCGCCCGGGCCACAGATATCCGGGCCGCAGTTTCCAGGAGACAGAGCGATGAGCGGAGCCTCTCCCGTGGTCGAACTGGCCGAGCATCAGGAACCGGCCAACCCGCTGCTGCGCGGCGACAAGAAGGATCTCTACGAGGTCGGCGAGATCCCGCCGCTCGGCCATGTGCCGAAACAGATGTACGCCTGGGCGATCCGGCGCGAACGGCACGGCGAGCCCGAAACCGCGATGCAGGTCGAGGTCGTCGACATGCCGGAGCTGGACAGCCGCGATGTGCTGGTCTTCGTGATGGCCGCCGGCGTCAACTACAACGGCATCTGGGCTTCCCTCGGCACGCCGGTCTCGCCCTTCGACATCCACAAGGCGCCGTTCCACATCGCCGGCTCCGACGCCAGCGGCATCGTCTGGGCGGTCGGCGAGAAGGTGCGCAACTGGAAGGTCGGCGACGAGGTCGTCATCCACTGCAACCAGGACGACGGCGACGACGAGGAATGCAACGGCGGCGACCCGATGTTCTCGACCACGCAGCGCATCTGGGGCTACGAGACGCCGGACGGCTCCTTCGCCCAGTTCACCCGGGTCCAGGCCCAGCAGCTCATGCACCGGCCGAAGCACCTGACCTGGGAGGAGAGCGCCTGCTACACGCTGACCCTGGCGACGACCTGGCGGATGCTGTTCGGCCACCGGCCGCACATCCTGCGGCCGGGCCACAACGTGCTGGTCTGGGGCGCCTCGGGCGGCCTCGGCTCGATGGCCGTGCAGCTGTGCGCGGCGACCGGGGCCAACGCGATCGGCGTGATCTCGGAGGAGGACAAGCGCGATTTCGTCATGTCGCTGGGTGCCAGGGGCGTCATCAACCGCAAGGAATTCGATTGCTGGGGCCAGCTGCCCGAGGTCGGCACCGACGACTACCGCGCCTGGTTCGGCGAGGTCCGCAAGTTCGGCAAGGCGATCTGGGACATCACCGGCAAGGGCAACAACGTCGATTTCGTGTTCGAACATCCGGGCGAGGCGACCTTCCCGGTTTCGACCTTCGTGGTGAAACGCGGCGGCATGGTCGTCTTCTGCGCCGGCACCACCGGCTACAACATCACCTTCGACGCGCGCTATGTCTGGATGCACCAGAAGCGCATCCAGGGCAGCCACTTCGCCCACCTGATGCAGGCGTCCCAGGCCAACCGGCTGGTGATCGAGCGGCGCATCGACCCGTGCATGTCCGAGGTCTTCGCCTGGGAGGACATCCCCGAAGCCCACATGAAAATGCGCCGCAACGAGCACAAGCCCGGCAACATGGCCGTGCTGGTCAGCAGCAAACGCCCCGGCCTGCGCACCATCGAGGACGCGATCGAGGAGTAGGGGGCGGGGCGGCTTCCGTTTCGGCCGGGGCGGGGCAGCAGAAAGCGCATTTCTGCTTGACTTGTCGACTGAAGAACATTACATGAACTTGCATGACTGCTGCAAGCGGTTTTCCAGCGCTTGAAGCCCGGGTGGGCGGTGCTGCCGGCGAACGCTCGGGCATCCGGCAGAGTGCGCCCGGGCGGGGCGGCCGGGGCGGCATGGCAGAACATGACATTTCCTGACACCTGCCGAAGGCCTCCCCTCCGGCACCGCTGCAGCGGCGGCCATGTCGCCGCGCCCGAATGGCCGTCCGATGGGCAAGACTTGGGAATTTATACGTAAAGCCGCCTTCGGCGGTTCGCGACTGTCAGAGCGGGAATGGCGGATTTCAGCGGATTCCGTGACGGAAAAGGGGCAAACGGCGCCGGGCCGATGAAAAAAAGTGCTATATAAAGACAGGTCTGTCTTAAGTTGAGCCGCGGCGGAGCATGACATTTCATGACACATCATGACATCCCGGAACTTCTCTTGCGCCTCCCCGGACGGCGCGGAGCGACGATCCGGGGTCCGGGGACCACCCCGCAAGGCCCGAGCGTACGTCCCGAGCGCACGGCCCCTTCGACAAGCTCAGGGCATGCTCCGGGCCCCGGCTCAAGGCCGGGGCGGCAGGGAGAGTGGAAGTGCAGGATCCTGACGGCTCATGACAATTCATGACATTTCATGACACGTCCGCCCCTACCCTGCCTCTTCCTGGGCATCGGCCTCTTGCGATTCCGCGTGGCAGGCGGCAAGAACGGGCGGCTGTTGTTCAAGTGACGGGGCGAAGGGGCAGGCCCGACCATGCTGACGATGTCATCGGCGCTGGACCGTTGCCGGCGCTACTATGCGGACCGGCCCGCGGTAATCGATGCGGAAGGGCGCTGGACCTGGGCCGGGCATCTCGACCGGGTGGCGCGGCTGGCCGGCGGTTTGCAGGCGCTGGGCGTGCAGCGCGGCGACGCCTTCGCCACGCTGTCGCGCAACACCTTCCGCAATTTCGAACTGCTGCACGCGGGCTACTGGATGGGCGCGGTGCCGGCGCCGGTGAACATCCGCCTGGCGCCGCCGGAGATCGCCTACATCCTCGACAACGCCGGGGCGGAGGTCGTGGCGGTCGATCCGCCGTTCCTCGGCCTGCTCGACCACGAGGCGCTCGCGCCCTGGCGCGGCCGGGCGATCCGGATCGCCGGACCCCAGGACGAAGCCGCGGATGCCGGCGCCGGGCGGCCGGAGCACGACTACGAAGCCCTGATCGCCGGCGCGGACCCGGCCGGGCTGCACGAGGCGCAGGAGGACGACCCGGCCATCCTGTTCTACACCGGCGGCACGACCGGCCGCTCGAAGGGCGTGCCGCTCAGCCACCGCAATGCCGTCTCGAACGGCATGCAGGTCGGCCACACGGTCGGCGTCTATTCCGACGACGTCTATCTCCATGTCGCGCCGATGTTCCATTCGGCCGATCTGCTCGGCACCGGCTTTACGCTCATGGGCAGCGGCCATGCCTTCCTGCCGGCCTTCACCCCGGCGAACCTGCTGGGCGCGATCCAGGACATGGGCGCGACCTGGACCATGCTGGCGCCGACCATGATCATCCTGACCCTGCAGCAGGAGGACCTGTCGGACTACGACCTCTCCAGCCTGCGCGCCTTCCTCTACGGCAGCGCGCCGATGGCGGCGGAGTGGGTCGAACGGACGCTCAAGGCGTTCGACGGCGTCGACCTGATCCAGGGCTACGGCCTGACCGAGACTTCGCCGATCCTGACGCTGATGTCCCACCGCGAGCATGTCGAGGCGATCGAAACCGGCAACCGCGAACGGCTCAAGGCCGCGGGCCGGCCGATCATCGGAGTCGACATGCGGATCGTCGGCCCGGACGGGCGCGAAGTGCCGAACGGGGAATCCGGCGAGGTCGCCGTGCGCGCGCCCAACGTGACGGCGGGCTACCTCAACCTGCCGGAGGAGAACGCAAGGGCCTTCCGCGGCGGCTGGTTCCACACCGGCGACGTCGGCCGCATGGACGACGACGGCTTCATGTATCTGGTCGACCGCAAGAAGGACATGATCATCACCGGCGGCGAGAACGTCTATTCGCTCGAGGTCGAAGCGGCGCTCTACCAGCATCCGGCGGTCGGCGAATGCGCCGTGATCGGCATTCCGGACAGCAAGTACGGCGAGGCCCTGTTCGCCGCCGTCGTGCCGCAGCCGGGAGAGCGGGTGGGCGCGGAGGAACTGGTCGCCCATTGCCGGGAGCGGATCGGCGGCTACAAGATCCCGCGCCAGTACGCCTTCCTGCCCGAACTGCCGAAAAGCGCGATGGGCAAGATCCTCAAGACGGCCCTGCGCGAGACCTACAGCGACCCCGCCGCCGAACGGGAGATCGCGGCGCGGTAAGCGCGCCCGGTCAACTTTGGCCTGGAGCGAGGCTCAGTATCTTTTCGGCGTACATCGCCGGACCGCTGCGACGCTGAGTGATGCCTGAGCCCGCATTGACAGTGCCGGCCCGCTGCCTAGACTCCCCCGCACAGTCGAATACACCGAGAGAGGATTCAGCACGATGGCCCCGGCAACCGAATTTGCGCACCCGGAACAGGTAGGCGGCGCCTACAAGGAGCTTCTGGTCCGCCTGATGACACGGCAGATCTATGCCGAGACCGCAACCGCCGAGGTGTTCGGAAAGGCGATCTCGGTCGCGCCCAACTGGAAGGAAAAGGCGCTCGCGGCCGAATTCGCGGCCGAGGAGGCGCGCCACAGCCAGGGGCTCTACGACCTCCTGCTCGACCTCGGCGAGGATCCCGAGGAGATCATTGCGGGCCGCCCCGACGCAGCCGATTTCTGGCAGCTCGACCTCGACAACTGGCTCCATATCGCGGTGTTCAACTTCACCGTCGACCGCGCCGGCAGCCACCAGATCATGGAGTACCGCCAATCGTCCTACACCCCCTGGGCGGACAGCCAGGAAGAGGTGCTGGCGGACGAGGAAGACCACTACGACAACGGCGTCGAAAACCTGAAAGCGGTCGCCAAGGACCCGGTCCAACTCGCTGAATTCCAGGCAATCTTCAACAGCGTGCTGCCCAACTGCGTCAAGCGCGCCTTCGGCCGGCTGACCGGTGCGGACAACGATTTCTGCCTGGAGCACGGGCTCAAGCGGAACTCGACCGAGGAGATCGTCAACCGCTACCTCACCGAGATGCGCGGCCACATGGAGGGCACCGGCCTGGTGTTCCCGCCGCTCTCCGCCTTCGACGCGATCAAGTGCGAACTCGCCCCGTCGAGCCGCGAAATCCTGGGCTCGCTCCAGGCGGGATAGCGCGCGTCCCGGCCCTGCCCCGTTGCCGGGAGCGGGTCGGCGGCTGCAGGATCCGGCGGCAGTACGCTTTCCTGCCCGAGCTGCCGGGAGGCGCCATGGGCAAGGTCCGCAAGACCGCCCTGCGCGACACCTGCAACGCTTCCGCGGCCGGGCGGGAGATCGTGGCGGGGTGAACCGGAGCGTCCGGGCGGCGCCCGCCTTGCGCACTTCGCCATTTCAATGCCGGCGGCGCGGCTGCTATCCTGCCTCGAACGCAATCAATTTCCGAGGCCGCCGATGGAAGCGCCGCAAATCAGTCCCGCCGAACGGGAAGCCCGTCAGGACTTCTACGACACCATAGACCGGCAGAGTCTGACGCCCCTTTGGGAGGTGCTCGCCGGCCTCGTGACCAAGGAGCCGGTCAGCCGGACGAAACCGCATCTGTGGAAATTCGCCGAGGTGCGGCCGCATGTGCTGAAGGCCGGCAGCCTGATCACCGCCGAGGAGGCCGAGCGCCGGGTTCTGGTGCTGGAGAATCCGGGGCTGCGCGGCGAATCGCGGATCACCCAGTCGCTCTACGCCGGGCTGCAGCTGATCCTGCCGGGCGAGATTGCGCCGGCGCACCGGCACACCGCTTCGGCCCTGCGCTTCATCATCGAGGGCGGCGGCGCCTACACGGCGGTCGACGGCGAGAAGACCATCATGGAAGAGGGCGATTTCGTCATCACGCCGCCCTGGTCCTGGCACGACCACGGCAACGACAGCGACCGGCCGATGATCTGGCTCGACGGGCTGGACGTGCCGATGGTCAACAGCTTCGATACCTCCTTCGCGGAAAACCTGGCGGAGGACGAACAGCAGCTGTCCCGGCCAGCCGACTATTCGCCAGACCACTATTCCCACAACCTCCTGCCGGTCGGCTACGAGAACACGAAGAACTATTCGCCGATCTTCAACTATCCCTACGCCCGCACCCGCGAGACCCTGGACCGGATGGCGGCCTACGAGGAATGGGACCCGTGCCACGGGCTGAAGCTCCAGTACGCGAACCCGGTCGACGGCGGCTACGCCATGCCGACCATCGCCACCTTCATGCAGCTCCTGCCCAAGGGCACGACGACGACGCCCTACCGCTCGACCGACGGCATGGTCTATTCGCCGGTCGAGGGCGCGGGCCGCACGGTCGTGCGCACGCCGGTCGGCGACGTCACCCTGGCCTGGGGCCCGAAGGACGTGTTCATCGTGCCGAGCTGGATGCCCCACCACCACGAATGCGAGGGCGAGGCTGTGCTGTTCAGCTTCTCCGACCGGGCGGCCCAGCGCAAGCTCGGCATCTGGCGCGAGCAGCGCGGCAACGGCCCGGTCTCGGGGCCGCATTGAGCGGCGCAGGGGACCCCAATGGCCCGGCTCCGCCCCGACGAGCGTTCGTTTTTCCACGAGAACGGCTATCTGATGGTCGAAGACGCGGTGGACGCCGCCCTGCTGGCGCGGCTGCAGCGGGACTTCGAGGCGTGGGTGGAAGAGAGCCGCGGCCGCGATGCCGCCTGGGGCGACACGCTGGACGGGCGACCGCGCTTCGACCTGGAGCCCGGGCACAGCGCAGAGGCGCCGAAGCTGCGCCGGGTCAACGCGCCGATCGAAGTCTCGGACGCCTATTGCGCGGCGACGACGGACAGCCGGATGGTCGATTGCGTCGCCGACCTCATCGGCCCCGACGTCAAGCTGCACCACACCAAGATCAATTCGAAGCTGCCGGGCGGGCACACCGAGGTGAAGTGGCACCAGGATTTCCCCTTCACCCCCCATACCAACGACGATGTGGTGACGGCCCTGCTGATGGTGGATGAAGTCACCGAAACGAACGGAGCCCTGGAGGTCCTTCCCGCGTCTCACCGCGGCCCGATCCACGGCCTGTGGCACGACGGCGTGTTCACGGGTGCGGTGTCGGACGATGTTACGGCCGCGTGCCGCCCGTCCGCCAGCCTCTGCACCGGTCCGGCGGGCGCGGTATGCCTGATGCACACGCGCCTGCTGCACGGCTCCGCACCCAACCGGTCCGACCGGCCGCGGACCCTGCATATCTCCGTCTACAGCGCGGAAGACGCGATCCCCTGCTCGCCGAATCCCATGCCGACCCGCTTTCAGGGGCATCTCGTTCGCGGCCGGCGGACCGGCCGGGTCCGCTCGATCGGTTACGAGATCGATCTGCCCCAGCTGACGACGACGGCATCCTTCTTCGACCAGCAGGCCCGCCACGGCGAGCAGAGCGCCGCAGGCTCGTGACGCCGCCGGTACGGCGACGTTTCGATTGGAGCGCGGCCCCGCCATCGAAGGGCAACGACAACCGGAAGGCAACGAAGATGACGGTCCGCGGGCGCCTCGCCGTTCTGCTCGTAACGGCGTTCCTCATCGTGGCCGGCAGCCCGGCAGAGCGCGTCCGGGCCGAACCCGGCGACGACATGAAGATCGTCGCCGTCGAGGGCGCGTTCGAGGATGTTGCCGAATTCGTCGCCGATGCGATCGTCAACCGCGGCCTGGTGATCGACTATCGCGGCTATGTCGGCCGGATGCTGCAGCGGACCGGCAAGGACGCCGGCAGCGCCAAGCCGCTGTACCGGGACGCGCAATTCTTCCAGTTCTGCTCGGCGGTCTGGTCGCGCCGCACGATGGAGGCCGATCCGCGCAATATCGCCTATTGCCCCTATGTCGTCTTCGTCTACGAGCTGGCGGCGAAACCGGGCACCGTCCACGTCGGATACCGCCGCCCCGCGCAAGCCGGATCGGCGGAATCCCGGACGGCGCTCGCAGCGGTCGAAAAACTGCTCGACGCCATCGTCCGCGAAGCGACGGAGTAGCCGAACCGGCGGCGACCTTCCGCCTCTTGCCGGGGTGTGCGCCCCGCCGCAGGTTGGCGCGGGACAGGAGAGCGGGGCGGCAATGGCCTTTGTGGAAGCCGGCGGAAGCCGGCTTGAGTATGAATGGGCGGGGGTCGGGCCGGCGGACGGGCCGACCGTCGTCATGCTGCACCAGGGCCTCGGCTCCGTCGGCATGTGGCGGGATTTCTCGTCCCGCGTCGCGCGAACGACCGGCCTGCGCGTTCTGGCCTACAGCCGGCGCGGCCATGGCAAATCCGACCCGCTGACCCGCGCCGACCTGCCGCTGCCGTTCGACTTTATGCACCGGGAAGGGCAGGACGTGCTGCCGGAACTGCTGCGTACGCTGAACGTGCGCCGGCCGATCCTGTTCGGTCACAGCGACGGCGCCTCAATCGCGCTGATCTACGCCGGCAGCAATATCGGGCCGGCGGCGGACAGTCTCATCGTCATGGCGCCGCATGTCCTGGTTGAGTCCTGCACCATCCCGTCGATCGCCAGGGCCCGGGTGCTGTGGGAGGAGACCGACCTGCGCGACCGGCTCGCCCGCTACCACGACGATCCGGACGGCGCCTTTTTCGCCTGGAACCTGTCCTGGATGATGCCGGAGTTCCGCGACTGGAATATCGAGGAATACCTGCCGAACATCCACGTTCCAATGACGGTCATTCAGGGGCTGGACGACGAATACGGCTCGCCGATGCAGCCCCAGGCCGTCGAGCGGGGCGCCGGAGGGCCGGTAGACCTCGTCATGCTGCCGGGCTGCAAGCACTCGCCGCATCGCGACCGGCCGGAGGAAACGCTGGCCGCCGTCGCCCGGCATCTCGGGAGGAAGGCAGCCGCATGAGCAACACCAACGGACGCCGTAACGGGGGTCGCGCGGGGGACGGCCTCGACTATCCGCTGGGCGACAGCAAGCCGGCGGCCGCCGAAACGGTCGAGATTGCGCCCGGCGTCCACTGGCTGCGCATGCCCCTGCCCTATCAGCTCGACCATATCAACCTGTGGCTGCTGGAGGACGGCGAGGGCTATGTCGTCGTCGACAGCGGCTTGCAACTCGACGAGACCAGGCAACACTGGCGCACCATCTTCGACCGGTTCAGCATCGCCCATGGCGGCAGGCCCGGCAGGCCGGTAACCCGGCTGGTCGTGACCCATTTCCATCCCGACCATATCGGCCTCGCCGGTTGGCTGACCGAGCTGCTCGATACCGAACTCTGGATCACCCGGACCGAATGGCTGATGGCCCGGATGCTCTATCTGGATTCGGACGCGGTCAACCATCGGAGCATGGCGGAATTCTATGCCCTTCACGGCCTGGAACCGGCGCTGGCGGACAAGATCTTTTCCGGCGGCAACACCTATCGCAAGCGGGTCGCCGAGACGCCCTACCATCACCGGCGCCTGTGCGCCGGCGATGTCCTGGAGATCGGCGGGCGGCGCTGGGAGATCATCGTCGGCACCGGCCATGCGCCCGAGCATGCCTGCCTGTGGACCGCAGACGACGGCATCCTGATCTCCGGCGACCAGATCCTGCCCAAGATCACGCCGAATATCAGCGTCTGGGCAAGCGAGCCCGACGCCAGCCCGCTGGAGGACTATCTCGGCTCCTTCGCCAATTTCAGCCATCTGCCGGACGAGACGCTGGTGCTGCCGAGCCACAACCTGCCGTTCCGCGGCGTACAGAACCGGATCGGTCAGATCGTCGACCATCATCGGGTCCGGCTGGAGCGGCTGTCCGTCGGTTTTACCGACGGTTCCGGGCGTGCGCGCCTGTCGGCGGCGGATGCGGTGCCGCTGCTGTTCCGCCGCGAACTGGACTTTCACCAGATGGGTTTCGCGATGGGCGAGTGTCTGGCCCATCTCGCCTATCTGGAAGGCGAGGGGACGCTGACCGGCTGCATCGATCCGGACGGCATCCACCGATTCGAACGGACCTGAAGCGGGCTTATCGGCCCGGCCGGTAATTTCGGAAAAAAACCAATTTCGGTCAGAGAGTTAGGGAAAGTCCGGATCGGACGCGCGGCGAAGCGAAACGCGCGTTCTTTGCGTCTTGACCCTGTGGATTCTATTGGTTAGCAAACCGGCGCGCATAAAAAAACAAATCGTGCTGCGGAGTTCCAGGGAGGTTTGCAGCGGCGGAGCAAACGGCAGGCCGCATCTCGCCGTGCGCCGGCAAGTCTCAATTCTTGGTTGACGACCGCGCGTGGAGCGCCCCCGCGCGGAGCGCTTTGGTGTGTCGCGCCCGATGCCGGCGCGGCCTGCCGAAGGGATCGAGTGGAGACGCCGATGACGGCAGACACATTCCCGAAACTGCTGGACCGCAATGCCCGCGAGCGCGGACCGCGGCCGGCAATTCGCGAAAAGTATCTGGGAATCTGGCAGACCTTCAGCTGGAGCGAGACCCGGGCCGAGGTGGAAACCATCGCCCACGGCCTCGCGGCCTCCGGCGTGCAGCGCGGCGACCGGATCGCTATCGTCGGCGACAACCGGCCCAATCTCTACTGGTCGATCGTGGCGGCGCAGGCGCTCGGCGCAATTCCGGTGCCGGTCTATCAGGACAGCGTCGCGAGTGAGCTGGCCTATGTGCTCCAGCACGCCGAAGTGTCGTTCGCCGTATCCGAGGATCAGGAACAGATCGACAAGCTGCTCGAGGTGCAGGAAACGACCCCGGCGCTCAAGACCCTGGTCTATTGCGATCCGCGCGGCATGCGCGAATACGAGCAGGATTTCATTCATTCGCTCGACGAGATCAAACAGGCCGGCGAAAAGCACAGGGCGGCCAACGCTGGCTTCTACGACGCCGAGGTTGCCAGGGGCCAAGGCAGCGACACGGCGATATTCCTCTACACCTCGGGGACCACGGGCAACCCGAAAGGCGTCGTCCTCACCTACGGCAACCTCATCTCGATGGCGGAAATGTCCGTCGAGCTGGAAAGGATTACCGAAGACGAAGACACGCTGGCCTATCTGCCCATGGCCTGGGTCGGCGATTGCGTGTTCTCGATCGGCCAGTCGTATGTCGCCGGCTTCTGCTCCAATTGCCCGGAGAGCCAGCAGACTTTCCTGACCGACCTCAAGGAAATCGGGCCGACCTATTTCTTTGCGCCGCCGCGCATCTTCGAGAATATCCTGACCTCCGTGAACGTGCGGATGCAGGACGCCGGCCGGACCAAGCGTCGCCTGTTCCACTATTTCATGGCGCACGCCAAGAAGGTCGGCGTGAAAATCCTGCAGAGGGAAAAGGTCGGCGCGGGCGACCGGTTCAAATACTGGTTGGGCGAGCTCTTCGTTTACGGGCCGCTCAAGAACACCCTGGGGATGAGCCGGGTGCGGCGGGTCTACACGGCCGGCGAAGCGATCGGCCCGGATATCTTCGACTTCTACCGGTCGATTGGGCTGAACATGAAGCAGCTCTACGGCCAGACCGAGGCTTCGGTGTTCGTTACCCTGCAACCGGACAACGAAGTCTACGCCGACACCGTCGGCAAGGCCTGCCCTGGCGTGGAGGTGAAGGTCGATCCCGATTCGCGCGAGGTGCTTTACCGCAGCGACGGCGTGTTCAAGGAGTATTACAAGAACGAGGAAGAGACCCGGAAGACCAAGACCGAGGACGGCTGGGTCCATACCGGGGATGCTGGCTTCATCGACCATAACGGCCATCTGAAGATCATCGACCGGGCCAAGGATGTCGGCGTGCTGAACAACGGTTCGATGTTCGCGCCGAAATACCTGGAGAACAAGCTGAAGTTCTTCCCCTTCATCCAGGAAGCCGTGACCTTCGGCGGCGGGCGCGACCATGCCGCGGCGATGATCTCCATCGATATCGACGCGGTCGGCAACTGGGCGGAACGCAACAACGTATCCTACGCCAGCTATCGAGAACTCGCGGCCAAGCCCGCAGTCTACGAGGAAATCCGCAGGAATATCGAGCAGGTCAACGCGGACCTCGCCGAAGATCCCGAACTGGCCGGCGCCCAGATCGCGCGCTTTGCCTTGCTGCACAAGGAGCTGGACGCGGACGACGGCGAACTGACCCGGACGCGCAAGGTCCGCCGGAAATTCATCAACGAACGGTACGACAACCTGATTGAAGCGCTCTACGGCAGCCAGAGCGAGGTGCATTGCGAGGTCGAGACGACCTTCGAGGACGGGCGCAAGGGCGTGAGCGCCGCCGACATCGCGATCATGGACGCCAAGCTGACCGGCGGCGCGCCGCTGGCCAAAGCGGGTTAGCCGTCCATGAAACACGCAGAACGCACATTCGGCGACACCCTGCTCAAGGTCGACAACATCACGCTGCGCTTCGGCGGCGTGAAGGCCATCACCGACGTCAGTTTCGAAATCCGCGAGAAGCAGATATTCGCGATCATCGGCCCGAACGGCGCCGGCAAGACGTCAATGCTCAACGTCATCAACGGCTTCTACCATCCGCAGGAAGGCACGATCACCTACAAGGGCAACCCGCGCCACCAGATGAAGCCGCACGAGGCAGCCGAGACCGGGATTGCGCGGACCTTCCAGAACGTCGCGCTGTTCCGGGGCATGAGCACACTGGACAATGTCATGACCGGCCGGCTGCTCAAGATGAGCGGCCCGTCGATGCGCTACTATCACAACAAACTCGCCAACATGCCGGTGATCAACTACCTGACCTATCCGGCGATGTGGTTCGGCGATTTTCTGCTCGATTCCCTCTATTGGGGACCGTACCAGAAGGAAGAGGTTGCGCATCGCAAAGCCGCCGAAGAGGTCATCGACTTTCTCGAGATCCAGTCGATCCGGCGGACGCCGGTCGGCCGCCTGCCCTATGGATTGCAGAAGCGGGTGGAGCTGGGCCGGGCGCTCGCCATGGAGCCGGATCTGCTGCTGCTCGACGAGCCGATGGCGGGCATGAACCTCGAAGAGAAAGAGGATATGTGCCGCTTCGTCATTGACGTGAACGACGAATTCGGCACCACGATCGCGCTGATCGAACACGATATGGGCGTGGTGATGGATATTTCGGATCATGTCGTCGTGCTGAACTACGGCCGCAAGATTTCCGAGGGCACGCCCGCGGTTGTCCAGGCGGACCAGGATGTGATCGACGCCTACCTGGGCGTCGCGCACGAAGAGGACCTGATCGAGACTTAGAAACAGGGAATAGGCGCGCGCCGGCCCTGCCGGGCCGGGCCTTCGCGACAGCGCCGGCAGACCGCAGCGGGCAACGCCGATCCGGGGAGCCCGTTTGAGGGGGAAAGTATGGGAGAGTTTTGGGAATTCGTTCTGGCGCCGGTGCTCATATTCGAGAGCTGGCGGTTCGGCATGGAAGTCGCGATCAGCGGTCTGCTGGCCGGGGTGATGTACTCGCTCGTCGCGCTCGGCTTCGTGCTGATCTACAAGGCCTCGGGCATGTTCAATTTCGCCCAGGGCGTGCTCGTCCTGTTCGCGGCGCTCAACCTGGCCGGCTTCATCGGCCTCGGCGTGCCGATTCCGCTCGCCATCCTGCTGACGATCGGGATCATGATCCTGTTCGCCATCGTGGTGGAATACCTGATCCTGCGCCATCTGGTGAACCAGGAGCAGATCATCCTGTTCATGGCGACCATCGGGCTGGCCTTTTTCCTGTCGGCCTTCGGCGAGACCATCTGGGGCTCCGACGTCAAGAAGCTCGATGTCGGCATCCCGCAGGGCCGCTTCGAGCCATTCGGCATCCAGATCCAGTATCTCGAACTCACCGCCGGGGCGGTAGCCGCGGCGCTGGTGACTGTCCTCGCGATCTTCTTCAGCAAAACCAAGATCGGCCGGGCGCTCCGGGCGGTCGCCGACGATCATCAGGCGGCGCTTTCGGTTGGAATCAACCTGCGCACCATCTGGATCATCGTCTGGGCGGTCTCCGGTATCGTCGCGCTGGTCGCCGGCACCATGTGGGGCGCCAAATCCGGCGTCCAGTTCAGCCTCTCGGAAATCGCGCTCAAGGCGCTGCCGGTGCTGATCCTGGGCGGCTTCGAATCGATCCCGGGCGCGATCATCGGCGGCCTGATCATCGGTCTGGGCGAGAAGCTGGCCGAGGTCGGCTGGGGCCCGTATGTCGGCGGCGCGATCGAGGACTGGTTCGCCTACATCCTGGCGATGGTCTTCCTGGTATTCCGCCCGCAGGGCCTGTTCGGCGAAAAGATCATCGAAAGAGTCTGACGCTATGTTCTATCGCGAAGCCGGGCAGTTCTACACGAGCTACGCCAAGGACCAGGGCATCTTCCAGCTCCGGCAGGACAAGTACGGCCTGTGGGGCATCCTGTTCATCGCCTTCATCGTCGTTCCGGTCGGCCTGTACCTGCTGGTGCAGGGCGGCCTCATGGCCGCGTCGACCAAGGACTATCTGTACAACTCGATCTTCCTGCTGCTGCTGGTCAACAGCATGGCGGCGCTCGGCCTGAATATCCTCACCGGCTATTGCGGGCAGATTTCCCTCGGCACGGCGGCGTTCATGGGGGTCGGCGCGTTTACCGCCTTCAAATTCTCGACCGGCCTGAACTACCGGATTCAGCACGAGGACGATGCCGGCGAGCTCGTTTCGCAGCTCGTGCCGCTGCTGCCGGCGATCGATAACCCGATTCTGCTGGTTCTGATCGCCGGCTTCGTTACGGCAATCGTCGGGGTGATCTTCGGCCTGCCCAGCTTGCGCATCAAGGGGTTCTATCTGGCGGTGGCGACGCTGGCGGCGCAGTTCTTTCTGGTCTGGTGCTTCTCGCGCGTCGAATGGCTCTACGACTATGTCTCGTCGTCGACGATCCAGATTCCGCCGCTAAAGCTGTTCGGCCTGGTCGTCACCGGCTCCGAAACGGTGATGCGCGACGGCCAGGCGGTGACGATCTATCCCGCGGCGGAGACGAAATACCTGATCTGCCTGTCACTCGTCGTGTTCTTTGCGTTCATCGCCAAGAACATGGTGCGCGGCCGCATCGGCCGGGCCTGGATGGCGATCCGCGACATGGATATCGCCGCCCAACTCATCGGGATCCGCCCGCTGGCAACGAAGCTGCTCGCCTTTGCGGTCAGCTCCTTCTTCTGCGGCATGGCCGGGGCGATGTCGCTGATCTTCTACCTCGGCGCGCTCGAAGGTGCGGAGGCCTTCAACATCAACGAATCCTTCTCGGTCCTGTTCATGGTCATCATCGGCGGGCTGGGCAGCATTACCGGCTCTTTCCTGGGCGCCGCCTTCATCACGCTGATCCCGATATTCCTGGTCGTGTCCCTGCCCTGGCTGGGAGGCCAGTTCGGTATCCCGGTCGATGCGGCGGTCGTCGAACACTTCCAGTTCATGATCTTCGGCGCGCTGATCATCATATTCCTGATCATGGAGCCGCTTGGTCTGGCGCGCCTGTGGCAGATCGGCAAGGAAAGACTGAGACAATGGCCGTTTCCCTACTAGCCGGCGGTCCAACATGTGCGCCGGTGGGTGGAAAACGGCTGTCATCGGCCGCGTCTTGCGGTCTTTTGCGGAACCTTTGGCACATGCTAAGGTTTTGGCAACCTGCAGGTCATGGTGTCCTGCAGGGTAACCCTCCAACCCCCAGCGCCCCGCGGGGGGCAAACCCGATCCAGGGAGGATAATGGTATGAGGCTGAAAGGGCTCACATTGGGTCTGGCCGCTGCAGTCGCCGCGACAGGCATTGCAGCGCCGGCCGTTCAGGCGGCGGATACCCAGTATTTCCCGCTGTTCACCTACCGCACCGGCCCGTATGCGCCGAACGGTATTCCGTCGGCCAACGGCATCGCCGACTATCTCAACTACGTCAACCTGAAGCACGGCGGCGTCAACGGCGTGAAGCTGGTCTGGGAAGAGTGCGAGACCGGCTACAACACCAAGAAGGGCGTCGAGTGCTACGAGCGCCTGAAGGGCAAGGGCACGACGGTCGTGTTTCCGTATTCGACGGGCATCACCTACAAGCTCATCCCGAACGCCGACAAGGACAAGATTTCGATCCTGACTGTCGGCTACGGCCGCACGGACGCGTCGGACGGCCGGGTCTTCCCGTGGACCTTTACCACGCCGACCACCTACTGGAGCCAAGCTTCGGCCTTCATCAAATATATCGGCGCCCAGGAAGGCGGCATGGGCAAGCTCAAGGGCAAAAAGATTGCCCTTATTTTCCATAACAGCGCCTACGGTAAGGAGCCGATCCGCACGCTCGAGTTGCTCGAGCGCAAGCTCGGCTACAAGCTGACCCAGCTCGCCGTGAACCATCCCGGCCAGGAGCAGAAAGCCACCTGGCTGCAGATCCGCAAGATCCGTCCGGACTGGATCCTGCTGTGGGGCTGGGGCGTCATGAACCAGGTCGCGATCAAGGAAGCCACCAATATCGGCTTCAAGATGGATCGCATGATCGGCGTCTGGTGGTCCGGCGCCGAGCAGGACGTGGTCCCGACCGGCGATGCCGCGAAGGGCTACAAGGCCGGCACGTTCCATGCCGCCGGTGGCGATTTCCCGCTGATCAAGGACATCAAGAAAGTCGTCTACGACGCCGGCAAGGGCATCAAGGGCGGCGACAAGTATATCGGCCAGGTGCTGTGGAACCGCGGCATGGTGAACGCGATCTTCGCCACGGAAGCCATGCGCGCCGCGCAGAAGAAGTTCGGCGTCAAGGTGGTCAACGGCGACCAGATGCGCTGGGGACTCGAGAACCTCAACATCACCGCGGAACGCTGGTCGGAGCTGGGCCTGAAAGGCTTTATGCAGCCGGTCAAGAACACCTGCGCCGACCATGAAGGCAACGGCCCGGTGCTGATCCAGCAGTGGGACGGCAACAAGTGGAACATTGTCAGCGACTTCATCACGCCGATGCGTGAGGTCATCCGTCCGCTGATCGAGAAATCCGCGGCCGCCTACGCCAAGAAAAACAACATCACACCGCGCAAGTGCTAGGTCCGTTGCAGGCGAAAAAACGCCTGTAGCAAGGGAGAACCGCCGTGAGTGAAACCCCCGCAACCAATGGCGCGAACGGTGCTGCGCAAGCGTTGCTCAGCGTCAACAACATCGAGGTGATCTACGATCATGTGATCCTCGTGTTGAAGGGGGTTTCGCTCGAGGTTCCCAAGGGGGGCATCGTCGCCCTCCTTGGGGCCAACGGCGCCGGCAAGACGACGACGCTGAAATCGATCTCGAATCTGCTCGGCGCGGAACGCGGCGACGTGACGAAGGGATCGATCCTCTATGAAGGAACGCCCGTGCAAAGCCTGGATCCGAACGATCTGGTGCGGCGCGGCGTGATCCAGGTGATGGAAGGCCGCCATTGCTTTCCCCACCTCACGGTGGACGAGAATCTGTTGACCGGCGCCTACACCCGCCGGGACGGCGGCGCCGCGATCCGCGACTCCGTTGACAAGGTGTATGAGTATTTTCCCCGTCTGAAAGAGCGGCGCAGCGCGCTTGCCGGCTATATCTCCGGCGGCGAGCAGCAGATGTGCGCCATCGGGCGGGCGCTGATGTCGAACCCCTCGACCATGCTGCTCGACGAGCCCTCCATGGGCCTTGCGCCGCAACTCGTCGAGGAAATTTTCGAGATCGTCAGACGTCTCAACCAGCAGGAAGGCGTCAGCATCCTGCTCGCCGAGCAGAACACCAACATGGCGCTGCGTTACGCCGACTACGGCTATATCCTGGAAAGCGGCCGCGTCGTGATGGACGGCGTCGCCAGCGATCTCGCCGAGAACGAGGACGTGAAGGAATTCTACCTCGGCGTTGCCGGCGAGAACCGCAAATCCTTCCGGGACGTGAAGCACTACAAGCGGCGCAAGCGCTGGCTCGCCTGAGCGGGCCCAACGGCGGCGGCGGCCGTGCCGCACCGCAAAGTCGTCGAGCGGGCCGTCATCCCATGATCGGGGTGGCGGCTTTTCAATTCGGGGGAACGGCCATGTCCGACCATTACGACGCCCTGGAAACCCGCGACCCGGCCGAGCGCGAGGCGGCGCTCATGGCGGCCCTGCCGGCGCAGGTCGCCCACGCCAGGGCCGCGACCGGCTGGTACGCGAAGAGCCTCGCCGACATCGACCCGGCGACGGTAGCGTCGCGCGAGGCCCTGGCGGCGCTGCCGGTCACCCGCAAGCACGGCCTGATCGAGGCCCAGAGGGCCGAGCCGCCGCTCGCCGGGCTCAATGCCCTGGCGCTGGGCGATGCCGCCGTCGCCTTCACCTCGCCGGGGCCGATCTTTGAGGTCATGGGCACCCGTAGCGACTATTACGGCGGCGCGCGGTCGCTCTACGCCGCCGGGCTGCGCAAGGGCGATATCGTCCACAATTCCTTCTCCTACCATCTCACCCCCGGGGGCTGGATTTTCCATGACGGCGCGCGCGCCCTCGGCTGCCCGGTCATTCCGGGCGGGATCGGCAACACCGAACAGCAGGCCCAGGTAATGGCGCAATACCGCCCGAAGGGCCATGCCGGCACGCCGGACTATCTGAAAGCGATCCTCGAGAAGGGCGACGAGTTGGGGCTCGACCTGACGTCGGTCCGGTCCGCCATCGTCGGCGCCGGCCCGCTCTTTCCGCCCCTGCGCGACTGGTACGGCGAGCGCGGCATCCACGTCTTCAACACGTTCGGCACCGCGGAACTCGGCATCGTCGCCTATGAGACCCACGCACAGAACGGCATGGTCATCGCCGAAGACAAGATCGTGGAAATCGTCGTCCCCGGGACCGGCGAACCGGTCGCCAACATCGGCGACGTCGGCGAACTGGTGGTGACGCTGCTGACGCCGGAAGTGCCGCTGATCCGCTTCGCCACGGGCGACCTGTCGGCCTTGACCGATGCGCCCAGCCCATGCGGCCGGACGAACGTACGGATGCTCGGCTGGATGGGCCGCGCCGACCAGACGACCAAGGTGCGCGGCATGTTCGTCCATCCCGAGCAGATCGCCGATGTCGTCAAGCGTCATCCGGAGATCGCCAGGGCCCGGCTGGTTGTCGACGCCGTCGACGGCAAGGATGCGCCCAACCTGCGGGTCGAAGCGGGCCTGGCCGATTCCGCTTTCGCCGATACGGTCGCCCAGAGCTTCCAGACCGTCTGCAAGCTGCGTGCGACCGTGGAAATCGTCGAGCCGGGCACACTACCTAACGACGGCAAGGTCATCGACGATGTGCGCGTGTACGAATAGGGGCGGCGCGCGCAACGATATTGGCATCCGGAGAGCCACCCTAATCTTTTGTCCCCTTGCGCGGGCGGCGGCAGATTGCAGAGTGTCGGCAGTCATCCCGGCCATCGCGCGACACCATGGACACTCCGGATAGCGCTTCCGGCACCTATCCCGCCATCTCGCTGAGCGTCGAGGGCCTCGCCTGCATCCGCGGCGGGCGGGCCGTGTTCGGCGGGCTGAGCTTCGCGGGCGCCGGCGGCGACGCCATCGAACTGCACGGGCCGAACGGCGCCGGCAAATCCTCGCTGCTGCGCCTGCTGGCCGGACTGCTGCATCCGGCGGCAGGCACAATTGCGTGGACCGCCGGCGACGGCGCGGCGCGGCCGCCGCTGGCCTATTGCGGTCACCGCGATCCGGTCAAGGCGTGGCTGACAGTGCGCGAGCAGCTTGCCTGGTGGCGTGACCTGGAGGGCGGCGGCAGCGTCGAAGGGGCCGCTCAGGCGATGGGCCTCGGCCCGTTGCTGGAAGTCGCCGGCGGGCTGCTGTCGGCCGGGCAGCGGCGGCGGCTGGCGCTGGCTCGGCTGGCGCTGACCGAGGCGCCGGTCTGGCTGCTCGACGAGCCGACGGTCTCGCTCGACGAAGACGGCGCCGCGCTTCTCAGGACCATGATCGGCCGGCACCGGTCGCAGGGCGGCCTGGCGATCGCGGCGACGCATCTGCCGATCGGCCTGCCGGACGCCCGAACGGTGATGCTGCCCGGCGATGCCGCCGAAGGGCCGGACGGTCCCTGATGCGCCCCTATCTTGCGACCTTCCGGCGGGATCTGCGCTTCGCGGTACGGCACAGCGCCGACACCGCTGTCGTCCTGGCGTTCTTCGTCGTTACTGTCATCCTGTTTCCGCTCGGCGTCGGACCGGCGGCCGGGACCCTCGCGGCCATCGCGCCGGGCGTGATCTGGGTCGCGGCCCTGCTGGCGACGCTGCTGTCCCTCGACCGGCTGTTCGCTGCCGATTTCGAGGATGGCACGGTCGACCTCTTCCTGACCGGCCGCAACAGCCTGTTGCTGATCGTGCTGGCGAAATGCGCGGCGCACTGGCTGACGACCGGCCTGCCCCTGATAATCCTGTCGCCGGTGCTCGCCGCCATGCTGCACCTGCCGGCGGCGGGCTATCTCATGCTCGCCCTCGGCCTGCTGTTCGGCACGCCGATGCTGACGCTGATCGGCGCTGTCGGCGCGGCGCTCGTGCTCGGCGCGCGGCGCGGCGGCGTGCTGATCGCCATCCTCGTGCTACCGCTCTACATCCCGGTCCTGATTTTCGGCGTGCTGAGCATCGACGCCGTCATCCATGCCGCCGATCCGTGGCCGCATATCCTGCTGCTCGCCGCCGCCCTGCTCGCCGGCCTCGCAATTGCGCCGCCGGCCGTCACCCTGGCCCTGCGCAGCGCCGCGGAGTGAGGCGGCCATTTTGGACCGCGGAGCGGCAATCGCAGTGATTCGCGCTTTCCTAAAGCGTGTCTCGGCAGGATGCCCTGCGATACGCCCCTTCGGGGCTACTCAGGGTGAGGGAGATTGGCGGAATTTACTGAATTTTCCCCTCATCCCGAGTAGCCCCGGACCTGTTCCGGGGCGTATCGAGGGACCGCTCGAACGACGAACCGGCATGACTGGCCACGAGCGCCGAAAATCCTATTCCCGGCCCTCCCGGACCTCGGGATAGCGCATCCGGCGCATCACCCACATCACGCCGATCAGGTCCCACAGGCCGGCCCACAGGCGGTCGAATGTGCCGTATTTGCTGACGCCCCGGTTGCGCGGCCGGTGCGCTACCGGAACCGAGACCGCCCGGTGCCCACGCCGGGCAAACAGGGCCGGGAAGAATCGGTGCATGTTCTCGAAATGGGGCAGTTCCAGAAAGGTCTCCCGGTTCATCAGCTTCAGGCCGCAGGCTGTGTCCGGCGTGCCGTCGCCGAGCAGCCAGCCGCGCACACGGTTGGCGACGCGGGAGACGACCTTGCGCCACAAACCGTCCCGCCGCTCCGTGCGCCAGCCGCAGACCAGCAGGCGGGAATCGGGCTCGCCGCTTTCGCAAAGCCTCTGCCACATTTCGAGCAGGCTGGCGGGATCGTCCTGGCCGTCGCCGTCCATCGTCGCCATGAACCGGCCGCGCGCAGCCTTGGCGCCGTTAATCAGCGCCCGGCTCTTGCCGCCGCGCGCTGCATGGGTGACCGCCCGCACGACGCCTGCCCCCGCCGCTTCCGCAGCGATCTCGCCGGCCGTACCGTCATCGCTGCCGTCGTCGACAAAAACGATCTCGTAATCGACATGCCCGTCGAACGCCGCCCGCACTTCGCCCACCACCCCGGCAATGTTGCCGGCCTCGTTGTAGACCGGAATGACGATCGAAAGCAGCGGAGCGGACATGGCGTGAGCGTCTTCTCCCGATTGCCTTGCACGAGCCTGCGACCGGGGCGCAAGCCCGTTCCGGTGTTGGGCCGGCCCCCGGTTTGACCGGCGGAAACGATTGTCGTACCTAGCCCGGATTTCTCGCCAATGTCACGGCCTGCGTCGCGTCCGGACGTTCGCTCCGCATCGTTCGGAACCGGGAGCGGGCCGAAGAGTGCAGCGGGGCCTAAGGTCGGGGCTCGCGACGCCACGGGCGGGCGTTCGGTTGCCGGGCGGTGCGCAGTCCGCCGGCTCTTGCAAAAAGGACACGGAACGGGTGCTCACCGGGTATCGCGCATGGTTCTGGCTGACGCTGCTGTGCGCGGCGCTCTACCTGCCGGGAATCGACTCCCTGCCGGCCATGGACCGGGACGAATCCCGCTTCATGCAGGCGTCGCGCCAGATGGCGCAGACCGGCGATACCGTTCGCATCCGCTTCCTCGACAAGGCGCGCAACAAGAAGCCGGCCGGCATCCACTGGATGCAGGCAGCCTCGGTCAAGGCGTTCAGCACGCCGGAAAGCACGGCACTGTGGCCCTACCGGCTGCCGTCGGTGCTGGGCGCCACCATCGCCGTTCTGTTCGCCTTCGCGCTCGGACTGCTGTTCCTCGACCGGCGCGGGGCCTTCCTGTCGGCGGCGCTGCTGGCGTCTTCCTTCGTGCTGGTCGTCGAGGCCCACACCGCAAAGACCGATGCGGCGCTGCTCGCCACGATCGTCACCGCGCAATATGCGCTGGCGCACATCTATCTCGACGGGCGCAGCGGCCGCGTCACCGGCTGGCGTATCGCCATCCTGTTCTGGGCAGCGCTCGCCGTCGGCATCCTGATCAAGGGGCCGGTCCCGGTTGCGGTCGTATTTCTTACGCTGATTGCGCTACTCGTCACCGACCGGCAGGCGCGCTTCTGGCGCGGTCTGAGACCGCTGGTCGGCGTGCCGCTGCTCCTGCTGATCGCCGCGCCCTGGTATCTCGCCATCTTGCTGGCCGACGATACATTCCTGCGCGAAGCCGGCGGCAAGGACTTCCTCAGCAAACTGATTTCCGCCCAGGAACAGCACGGCGCACCGCCCGGCGCCTACGCCGTCATCCTGATCGCCGCTTTCGCGCCGGCCTCTGTGTTCGTCTGGCAGGCCCTGCGCTGGGGCTGGCAATGGCGCCGCGAGGCGGCCGTGCGCTTTTGCCTGTGCTGGATCCTGCCATTCTGGTTGGTGCTGGAACTGACGCCGACCAAGCTGCCCCATTACATCCTGCCTGTCTTCCCGGCGCTTGCCCTGCTGGTCGCGCTGGCGGTGCAGGCGGCCGAAGCCGGGGAGTTCCGATGGCTGCGCCACTGGGCGTCGCGGACCCTCTACATCGTCGGGCTCGCGCTGATCGCCGGTTTCGCGGTTCTGGCGTTCCTGCTCCCGATCGCGACCGGCGACGGTGTCGCCTGGGCCGGCCTTATCCCGATCGTGGCGGTTGCGGCGGTGAGCATCTATACCGTACCGCGGCTGTGGCGCGGCGAGATCAGGCCGGCGCTGCTGGCGTCGGCATTCGCCGCGCCGCTGGTCCTTGCGCCGATCCTGACCGCCGTGATGCCCACGGTGAGCCATATGTGGATCAGTCGCGAGATAGGCCGGATTGTGGCGGCGCTTGAGCTTCCCGCCGGCACGCGGTTTTTTGCCAGCGGTTATACCGAGCCGAGCCTCGCCTTCTATCTGGGCAGCGGCCTGCGCCTGTCATCGTCCGCACAACTCGGCAACGTCCTGTCGGAAAGGGGCTGGCTGGCGGTGATTCGCGACGACGGCGTCGGAAAGTTCCGCGAGGCCATGGCCGGGCGGGGTATCGCGATCCGGGCGGTCGGCACGGTTTCCGGATTGAATTACTCGCGCGGCCGGCGGACGACGGTCACCCTCTACCGGCCGGCCCAAGCGGACCCGCGATAATGGACGAGGCGATCCCATGACGAACGGAAATCCCGACCCGCGCGACTGGATCGGCCGGACGGAAACGGTCGCGGACACGATCACGCCGACCTCCGTGTTCCGCATGAGCCGGACGCTGGACCGCAACGATCCCGAACCGAAAGAGCGCGATCCGCTGCCGCCCTGCTGGCACTGGCTGTATTTCGCGCCGGCCGCCCTGCCCGCCGATATCGGCCACGACGGCCATCCGGCGAAAGGCGGGTTCCTGCCGCCGATCCCCTATCCGCGGCGCATGTGGGCCGGCAGCCGCCTCCGGTTCGACAGGCCGTTGCGGGTCGGCGACCGCGCCACGCGGCGGTCCGAAATCGCCGACATCGTCTTCAAGGAGGGCCGGACCGGCAAGCTCGGCTTCGTCACCGTCAGACACATCTATTCCGGCAGCGACGGTCCCGCCATTGCCGAGGAACAGGACATCGTCTACCGCGAACCGCCGGCCGGCGGCCCGGACGGCGGCAATATCGCGCCGCCGCCCCAGGAGCCGCCGGGCAATGCCGAGATCGAGCGGGAAATTGCCGCCGACCCGCTGATGCTGTTCCGCTATTCCGCCCTCACCTTCAACGGTCACCGCATCCATTACGATCAGCCCTATGTCACCGGGGTCGAAGGCTATCCGGGGCTGATCGTCCACGGACCGCTGATCGCCACCCTGTTGGTCGACCTGGTGCGCCGCAACCTCCCCGGCGCCGATGTCGAGCGCTTCCGGTTCCGCGGCCTGCGGCCGACCTTCGATACCAGCCCATTCCCGGTGAAAGGGTTCCGCGAAGGCGACGAGTACAATCTTTGGTCGCTGGATAACGTCGGCGCTGTGGCAATGACGGCGCGCCTGGCGCTGCGGACCTGAGAAGCGGCTATTCCGCCGCTTCGCACTGCGCCGTCAGATCGCTCAGCGTGAAGGCCCGTTCGGCGTGCAGCGAGGGGATGCGCCGGCGGCTCTTTTCCACCAGGTCCAGGTCGAGCGTGCCGAAGACCAGGTTTTCGCCGTCGCCGCCATCGGCAATCGTTTCACCCCACGGGTCGACGATCAGCGAATGGCCATAAGTCTTCCGGCCTTCGGCATGGTCGCCCCATTGGGCCGGCGCGATGACGAAGCAGCCGGTCTCGATCGCCCGGGCGCGCAGCAGCGTGTGCCAATGGGCCTGGCCGGTGGTGCGGGTGAAGGCCGACGGGATCGTCAGGATATCGGCGCCGGCCTGGGCCAGCGCGCGGTACAGGCCGGGGAAACGCAGGTCGTAGCACACCGTCATGCCGATCCGGCCCCAGGGCGAGGGCGCCAGAACGGCCTCTGACCCCGCCTGTATGGTATCGGATTCCCGGTACCATTCGTCCTCGCGCAGGTTGACGTCGAAGCAGTGCAGCTTGTCGTAGCGCGCAACGATGGCGCCGGTGCCGTCGACCAGGAAAGAGCGGTTGGCCAACTTGCCGCCCGGCAATTCGATCGACAGCGAACCGATCAGCAACCACACCCCGGCCTCGCGCGCCGCGTCCGTCAGGGCCGGCAGGGCGGGATGGTCCTTTTCCGATTTTGCCTTCCGCAGCGCCGCGGCCGGGACCGGCTCGATCATCGTCGCATTTTCCGGCGTCAGGACGAATTTCGCACCTTCCGCCGCCACGGTGCGGATCATCCGGGTGAGTTTCTTGATGTTCGGCTCGAACTCGCGCTCCGCCGTGACCTGCAGACAGGCGACCTTGACCTTCCTGCCGCCGGCCGGCCCGGCTGTCATTGCGCGCCCTGCGCCAGCATCGGGTCCAGCTCGCCCGCCACATCCAGGGCATGAAGTTCGTCGCAGCCGCCGATATGGCGGTCGTCGATCCAGATCTGCGGCACGGACCTGGCGCCCGCACGCTCCGCCATGGCACGGCGCAAATTGGGCCGGAAGGTGACGTCCACCTCCTTATAGTCCACGCCCTTCTGCCTGAGCAGCGACAGGGCACGGCTGCAGAACGGGCACATCAGGGTCGTATAGATTTCTACCGTCGCCATCGTTCGCCGAACCGTTCACCGTGTTTCGGAACTATGGTTCGCCGCCGCGCCGGAGTCCAGCGCCGGGCCGCTGCGCGCCGCCCGATCCCCGGCAGGATACCGCGCCCGCGCAATTCCCGCCCAGTCACGGCCGCTATTCCGGCAACGCACCGCGAACGACCCGCGCGAGCACCAGCACATCGACCTCGGCAGCGCCGGCACGCTCCAGCGCCCGGGCAGCGGCTTCGACCGTGGCGCCGGTCGTGAGCACATCATCGACCAGCAGGATGCGCGCGCCCCGGATCGCCGGTCGCAGCCGCGGCGAGACCGCGAACGCGCCGCGGACATTGAGGCGCCGGGTCCGACGGTTCAGGCCGCCCTGGCTCGGCGTCGCCCGGGTCCGGCGCAGGAGATCGACGCACAGGTCGACGCCGCCCGCCGCCGCCACGCCGCGCGCCAGTTCGGCCGACTGGTTGTAGCGCCGCGCCACCAGCCGCCGCCAGTGCAGCGGAACCGGCGCGACCAGATCGGCGCGCTGCGTCAGTTCCGCCCCGGCGCGCGCCATCCAGCGGCCCAAGTGCCGGCCCGCCTGCATCCGGTCGCCATGCTTGAAGGACAGGATCAACGGCCGGCTGGCGTCGTCGTAGCGCAGCACGGCGCGCGCGGCGGCGTAGGCCGGCTGCCGGGCCGCGCAGGCGCCGCACAGGGCGCCGTCTGCAACGTCGAATTCGAACGGCAGTCCGCAGCAGGCGCAGAACGGCCGCTCGATGAAGGAAAGCCCGCCCCAGCAGGCGCCGCACAGGGCGCCGTCGCGCGGCGCGATCGCGCGGCAGGCCAGACAGCGCGGCGGCAGCAACCGGTCTACGGCCCAGAGACCGGCGGTGCGCAGAAGGCCGAACGTCCGGGCAGGCCCGCTTCCGCTCTGCGTTGCGCTGCCGCCGTCAGTCACCGCCCTGGCTGCGGTTGGCGCGGCGGCGCTGGTCCGGATGCAGGGAGCGGCCCAGGACCTGCGCGCCATCCCCGATGGCGTGGGCGGTACCGCCGACGATCAGGGGGTCGGGCTCGCCGACGATGCGCTTGTCCTTGCCCGGATAGGGCAGGCTGCTCAGGAAATGCCGCATGCAGTTCAGCCGCGCCCGCTTCTTGTCGTCCGACTTGATGATGGTCCAAGGGGCATCGGCGGTATCGGTGTAGAAATACATCGCCTCCTTGGCCTCGGTGTAGTCTTCCCACATGTTGAGCGATTTCCGGTCGATCGGCGACAGCTTCCAGTGCTTGAGCGGTTCGTTCTCGCGCGATTTGAAGCGGCGCAACTGTTCCTCCCGGGTCACGGAGAACCAGTATTTGAACAGGCGGATGCCGCTGCGCACCAGCATGCGCTCGAACTCCGGCGCTTCGCGCATGAATTCGAGATACTCGTTGGCGGTGCAGAAGCCCATGACCCGCTCGACGCCGGCCCGGTTGTACCAGGAGCGGTCGAACAGGACGATTTCCCCGGCCGAGGGCAGATGCGCGACATAGCGCTGGAAGTACCACTGGCCCTGTTCCTTCTCGGTCGGCTTGTCGAGCGCGACCGCCCGGGCGCCGCGCGGGTTGAGATGTTCGGTGAACCGCTTGATGGTGCCGCCCTTGCCGGCGGCATCCCGGCCTTCGAACAGGCAGACGATCTTCTGCCCGGTCTCGCGCACCCACTCCTGCACCTTGAGAAGTTCGATCTGCAGCTCCGCCTTGCGCTTCTCGTAATCCTTGCGGCGGATTTTCCGCCTGTACGGGAATTCGCCCGATTCGAAAACCCGGCGGATGGCCTCGCGATCACGCCGAATGTCGGCGGCGGACGGCTTGCCTGCCGGCGAATCTTCCGTCAATTCGGGCAGCGGTTCGGCGTTCGCGTCCACCGTTTCCGCCGGCTTGCCGCGGTCGCTCCGTTCGGCGTTGCTCATGACTGCCGACCTCCCTAGAGTATCGCCGAGCCGGGCGCAGCCATGCGCCGGATGGCGGAATCGGTTCCCCGGCGCGCCGCTGCCCTTCTTGAACGGATACTAGCATGAACCTTACCGGAAAGACCGCAATTGTGACCGGCGCCGCGCGCGGCCTCGGCCGTGCCTATGCGCAGAAGATGGTGGAAATGGGCGTCAACGTGGTCGCAGCCGACATCGCCGATTGCGCGGAGACGGTGGGCGCCGCCTACGGCCCCGGCAAGATCGTCGGTACGAGCGTCGACGTCGCCAGCTTCGACAGCGCCGAAGCGATGGCCGCGCTGGCCTGCGAGCGCTTCGGCGGCATCGATATCCTGGTCAACAACGCCGCGCTCTACGGCTCACTCACGGGCGGCCGGATCGAGACGATCGCCGAAGCGGACTGGGACGCCTGCATGGCGGTCAACGTCAAGGGCCTGTGGAACTGTGCCAAGTCCGTCATTCCCTCGATGCGCGAACGCGGCGGCGGCAGCATCATCAACATCTCGTCGCTGGCTGCCGTCTACGGCCTGCCCTACGCGCTGCACTATTCGACGTCGAAGGGCGCCGTCATCGGCATGACCCGGGCGATGGCGCGGGAACTGGGGCGGGACTGGATCCGCGTGAACGCGATCGCGCCGTCCGCCGTGCTGACCGAGGGAACGGACGAATTCTTCGGCGAAAAGAAGGAAAAGGGCATGCAGGTGATCGCGGCTTCGCAGAGCCTGCAGAAGAACCTGGAGCCCGACGACCTGGTCGGCACCGTCCTCTATCTCGCCGGCGACGCCAGCAAGTTCGTCACCGGCCAGACGATCATGGTCGACGGCGGCACGGTCTATCTGTGAGGCTCCGCCGACCGGTCGGCGCCGGCCTGCTCGTCCTCGCCCTTGCGGCAGCGGCGCACCCGGCCGGAGCGGTTTCGGTGGCGGACTATCAGAAATGGCGGCACGCGACGCGCACGGTCCGGGCGACTCCGACCGGGCTGGTCGAGGTGCGCCTGGGCGGAATTCTCAGCGGCCTGCTACTGGCCAACCGCCGGCTGGGCCGCGCCGGCGCCCCGCTGCTGTTCTGCCCGCCCGCCGATGCCCCGGCCGACGGCATGGCAAGCGTCGAGTTGCGCAAACGCGTCGATGCGGAACTGAAGTCCCCGTCGCGGCCGGGCGGCGAGCCCTGGCCGGCGGAGACCGGGATCGGGGCGGTCATCCTCCATATCCTGCAACGGGCGTGGCGCTGCCCGGCCGGCCGCCAGGTCGTGCGATAGCGCCGTGAACGGCCCGGCCCGGATCTTCGACCGCCGCACCGTCCGCCTGCACCGCGACCGGGCGGCCCGCCGCTGGCCCGCGCCGGACGGTTCGCGCAACCCGGAATTCCTGCACGATGCCGTGACCGACCAGCTGCTCGAACGGCTGGCCGAGGTGCGCGAACCCTTCGCGGACTGCCTCTATCTCGGCTGCCGGCGCGGCCCGGCGACGCGGCGGCTGGCGGCGCGGTCCGGCATGCAGCGGATCGCTCAGGCGGACCTGAGCCCGGCCATGGCCGTGGCCGCGCGGGCCGCCAACCGCTTCTTCCCCGCCTTGTGCCTGGACGAGGAGGCCCTGCCGTTCGCCGACAACAGCTTCGACCTCGTCTTCGCGCCCCTGTCGCTGCACTGGGTGAACGATCTGCCGGGAACGCTGATCCAGCTCAATCGCCTGCTCCGGCCGGGGGGCCTGCTGCTGGCGGCGTTGATCGGCGGCGGCGCGCTTGCCGAACTGCGCGAGGCGCTGGCCGAGGCCGAACTGGCCGGCGAAGGCGGGGTCTCGCCGCGGATCTCGCCCTTCGCCGACGTGCGCGACGGCGGCGACCTGTTGCAAAGGGCGGGCTTTGCCCTGCCGATGGCCGACCGGGAGCGGATCGGCGCGACCTACGAACACGCTTTCGGCCTGATGATGGACCTGCGCGATATGGGCGAAACCAACGCCGTTTGCGCCCGGCGCAGGAATTTCACCCGCCGCGCCACTCTGGTCGAGGCGGCCGAGGTCTATCTGCGCCGCTTTGCCGACAGGGCCGGGCGGCTGCGCGCCACCTTCGACCTGATCTTCCTGACGGGATGGGCGCCGGCTGCCGGACAGCCCCGGCCTCTGCGCCCGGGCAGCGCCGCAGCGCGCCTGGCCGACGCACTGGGCGGAAAGGAAGTGGACCCGGAAGCAGGCCGGTGAGGTCCGGATTCTGAAGGAAGCGATAGCGGCCCTTCGATACGCCCCGGATCGAGTCCGGGCTACTCAGGGTGAGGGCAGAGTGAGTATAGGCGTTTGCTTTGCCCTCATCCCGAGTAGGCCCGGAGGGCCGTATCGAGGGGCCTGCCCGAGTTCAAATTATCGACCGCTGGAAAAACCCGCGAAAACGCTACCCCCGCAGTTCCCCGCCGGTCTGTTTCTGCACGGCGGCGACGATCTTCTCCGCCACGGCATCGATCTCAGCATCCGTCAGGGTTTTCTCGGTCGGCTGCAGGGTGACGGAAATGGCGACCGACTTGCGGTCTTTCTCGATACCTGCGCCTTCGTAGACATCGAAGACCGACACGTCGGCTACCAGCTTCTTTTCGGCGTTTTTCGCGGCCCGGATCACCTTTTCGGACGGCGTTGAGCGGTCCAGCACGAACGCGAAATCGCGCTCCACCGGATGGAAGGGCGAGGGATCCAGCAGGGCGCGCGCCCTGGTGCCCTTGTCCTTGCGCGGCGGTAGCGCGTGGAAGAAGACCTCGAAGCCGACCATCGGCCCCTTGGCATCGAGGGCGCGCAGAATCCGCGGGTGCAATTCACCGAAGGCCGCCAGCACCCGGTTGCCCAGCTTCAGGACGCCGGACCGGCCGGGATGGTACCAGCCGGGCGCCTCTGCGGCGGCCTGAAGGCTGCCGACCGGGGCGCCGGCCGCATCCAGCGCCGCCAGGGCATCGGCCTTGGCGTCGAACGCATCGGCAGCGCGCGGCGCTTCGAACCAGGGGCGGCCATTGCGATCGCCGGCGCGCAGGCCGGCGGCGACGATGGCCTGGTCCTCCGGCTCGTTGCCGGCGAACTGCGGCCCGATCTCGAACAGCGCCACGTCGGGCGAACTGCGGTCGGCGTTCCACTGCGCCGCCCGGATCAGGTTCGGCAGAATCGACGGCCGCATGACGTCCAAGTCTGTCGTGATCGGGTTTTCCAGCATGGTCTGCGGCGTCGCGCCGCCGAACAATCCGGCATGGCCGGCGTCCATGAAGGACCAGGTGACGGCTTCCAGCATACCTCTTGCGGCCAGGGCACGCCTTGCCATGCCCAGGCGGCGCTGGTCCGGCGTCACCGTGCGGGTGGTAATGCCTTCGGGTACGACCGAAACGGCCGGGATCCGGTCGTAGCCGTAAACGCGCAGCACGTCCTCGACGATATCCGCCTCGCCATGGGCGTCGACATCGAAGACGCGCCAGGAGGGGATTGCGACGGTCCAGCACGCTTCGCCGTTTGCCGACGCCTTCTCCCGAACGGTGTAGCCCTGCGCTTCGAGGATGCACTCGATCTGGGCATCGGGCACGGCAAGGCCGCCCAGGCTTTCCAGCCGGGCCGGCCGGAAGCGCACGTCGCGCCGCCAGTCCGGAACCGCGCCGGCGCTGAAGACATGGCTCACCTCGCCGCCACAGAACTCCAGGATCAGGCGCGCCGCCACCTCCGCGCCCCACAGGGCCGATTCCGGATCGACCCCGCGTTCGAAGCGGTAGCGGGCGTCCGAGTTGAGGCCCAGCTTCCGGCCGGTCGCCGCGGTGCGCAGCGTGTCGAACAGGGCGACTTCGAGGAACACGTTCGTCGTTCCGGGCTGGCAGCCAGTTTCCTCTCCGCCCATCAGGCCGCCGATGGCGTGGACCGCCCGGTCGTCGGCGATCACCGTCATGTCGGAGGTCAGCGTGTACTTGACTCCGTCGAGCGCCTGGATGGTCTCGCCGTCGCGCGCCATGCGCATAGTGAGGTCGCTGGCCAGCTTGTCGGCGTCGAAAACATGCAGGGGCCGGCCCAGGTCGTGGGTCACCAGGTTGGTGATATCGACCAGGGCCGAGATCGGCCGCAGCCCGATCGCCCGCAGGCGCCGCTGCACCCACTCCGGGCTCGACCCGTTGGTCACGCCGCGGAAGAACCGGCCGACGACGAAGGGGCAGGCGCCGTCCAGGCCGGCGGGCAGATCGCGGCGCCAGACCAGGGGGCTGTCGAACGTGCCCGGCACGGTCGCCGCGTCGAAGGGCTTGAGCCGCCCGACACCGGCGGCGGCGAGATCGCGCGCGATGCCGTGGACGCCCAGCGCGTCCTGACGGTTTGGCGTGATGGCGACTTCGATGACCGGATCGTTCAGGCCGAGCCAATCGGCGAAGGGTTCACCGACCGGGGCGTCGTCCGGCAGGTCGATGATGCCCTCATGCTCGTCCGACAGGCCCATCTCGCGCTCGGAACAGAGCATGCCGTTCGACTCCTGGCCCCGGATCACGCCCTTCTTCAGGTCAAGTCCTGTCCCCGGAATATGCGTGCCGGCCGGGGCGAACACGCCCTTCATGCCGGTGCGCGCGTTGGGCGCGCCGCACACCACCTGGACCCGGTCTTCGCCGGTATCGACGATGCAGACGCTGAGGCGGTCGGCGTCCGGATGCTGCCGCGCCTCGACCACCCTGGCGATCCGGAACGGCGCGAGTTCGGCGGCCTTGTCCTCGACGCCTTCGACCTCGAGGCCGATGGCGGTCAGCTTCGCGGCGATCTCGTTCAGCGGCGCATCCGTCTCCAGATGCTCCCTGAGCCAAGACAGGGTGAATTTCATGGTCGGCGTTCCGTGACGGTGAGGCCGGGATTAATTGCCGATCCTGCGCTGCCCGGCAACCGGCGGCAGGGCCGCACTTGAACCGCACCGGGCGCCGAGTCGCAGGATGCCGGGCAAGGTCTCAAGCCGAGCGGTCAGGCAACGGCGTCGAAGCCGTCCAGGCGCAGGGCGGACTTGTCGAAGGTCAGTGTCGTATCCGCGCCCAAACCGCGGTTGAGTCCCGCGATGACGGCGTCGGCGAAGTCGCCGCCCCTCCGGAGCCACTGCACCGCGTCGGCGACAAGAGCCGGTTCCTGGAAAGCCAGGACCGGGCTGTCCACGAGCTTCGTTATACAGTCGGCAATTTCCGCCTTCGAATAGCCGTACGACCGGCGCAGCACCCAGGCGAACTCGCAAAGGACCATCAGATTGACCAGCAAGGGCGTTCCGGCGTCTGCCGCCTTGCGGACGGCCAGTTCCGCGGCGCGGGTCTGTTCCGGCTCGTCCGCAACGACCAGACGGAGCAGAACATTCGAATCAAGGCCCTTAGTCATCGCCCGCCGCGTCACGTCCCGGCAGCAGCCCCAGCGCCCGCTCGGTGCGCTCAACCGCCGCTTCCGCAATGGCGTCGTTCATCTCCTCCACGCTGATGGCCGGTCCGTCATAGTACGGTTTCAGCATGCCGACGATGTCGTCGATCGACCGGTTCATCGCCTTCATTCGTGCGCCGCCATCGTCGTCGACCTCGAACCGGACCTTGTCGCCAGGCTGGAGATTGAGCTTTTCGCGCACGGATTTCGGGATGGTGATCTGACCCTTGGCAGTCACTTTTGCAGTCGGTTGCCGTCCCATAGTCCTTACTTTCGAAAAATTCCTTACTATCATAGAATTTCTTACTCTTTGAAAAAGTAAGGAAATGCGGCACCGGTTCAACCCCTCGGGGCGACCGGCCTGATCCGCGTGCGCAGGCGCCCGTGACGGACCGGCGGACATCCGCGTTTCGCCGGCGCAAGACAGATTCAAGATTGATTCTAAACTACGCGATACCATATCATGGACGTTATGAAAGACCGTCCTTTCGCTCCGATGCTGGAACGTCTGCGCAATGCCGGGCTGCGGCCGACGCGCCAGCGGCTGGCCCTGGCGCGGCTGCTGTTCGAAGGCGGCAACCGGCATGTCACGGCCGAGCAGCTCCATGCCGAGGCGCGGCGCGAGGAAATCGCGGTCTCGCTGGCGACCATCTACAACACGCTCAACCAGTTCCGCAAAGCCGGCCTGTTGCGCGAGGTTGTGGTCGATTCCGGCCGCTCCTGGTTCGATACCAACTTGGAAGACCATCACCACTTTTTCCACGAGGCGACCGGCGCGCTGACCGATTTCGAGGCCGAGGGCCTGGCCGTGGAAGGCGTCCCCCGGGCGCCGCGCGGCACGGAAATCGACCGTGTCGAGGTCATCGTGCGCCTGCGCGATGCCGGTTAGGTCCGGCGCGGCCTGCGGCGTCCGGTCGCCAATCAGATTAGAACAAATCTAAACTATTGACTCGACACCCGCCCCGGACTAGACAGGCCCCGGCGGCGCATCCTGCGCCCTGTCCTGATTTCCGAGACCTCCGGGGAACGTTTCCCCGGTAACGCATCGGCCCAGAGAGGAGAGCCATTCATGTCCCTGAAAGACAGCAAGACCGAACAGAATCTCAAGGACGCATTCGCCGGCGAAAGCCAGGCCAACCGGCGGTATCTGTATTTCGCGCAGAAGGCCGATGTCGAAGGCTATAACGACGTCGCCGCCGTGTTCCGCTCGACCGCCGAAGGCGAAACCGGCCACGCCCACGGCCATCTGGCGTACCTCGAAGAGACCGGCGATCCGGCGACCGGCGAGCCGATCGGCGGCACCGAGAACAACCTGAAGGCCGCCATCGCCGGCGAGACCCACGAATATACCGACATGTATCCGGGCATGGCCCGGACCGCGCGCGACGAGGGCTTCGACGAGATCGCCGACTGGTTCGAGACCCTGGCGAAAGCCGAGCGCAGCCACGCCGGCCGCTTCCAGAAGGCACTGGACGAGATCGCCTGACTGTTCGCCGGGCCGCCGGGCCCGGACCGGCAGGATCGTATTTGCGGGACCGGGCTTCGCCGGCCCGGTTCCGCCGCCGAACCCGCCGGTCCGCCCGCTGCTTGAGCGCCCCGCACCGCATCCCGATATCCGAAGCGCACACCATGACGGAAGGCAGCCTCGAGGCACCCGTCCGCCACGCCATACCGTGGCAGGACGAGGCGTATTATGACGAAGCGGCGCTCGACGCCGAACTGCGCCGCGTGTTCGACGTGTGTCACGGTTGCCGGCTCTGCTTCAACCTGTGCGATTCCTTTCCGACCCTGTTCGACCTGATCGACGCGGGCGGCGACGCCGAACTGGAGGGGGTCGACAGCGCGGATTTCGGGAGGGTCGCCGACGGCTGCACGCTCTGCGACATGTGCTTCATGACGAAGTGCCCCTATGTGCCGCCACACGAATTCGACCTGGATTTTCCCCATCTTATGCTGCGCTACCGCGCAGTCGAGCACCGCGGCGGCAAGCGCGGCTTGTGGGAGCGGCAACTCACGCGAACCGACCGCAACAACCGGCTCGGCCGCGCCGCATCCGGCCTCGCCAACTGGGCGACGCAACGCGGCAACCGGCTGACCCGGCCGGCCCTCGAGGCGGTCGCCGGCGTGCACCGGGACGCTGCCCTGCCCGCGTTTGCGCCCCGGACCCTCGAGCAGCGCGCCGCTGCTGAAACGCCGGAGATCAACCGGGATGCGCCGGGCTACGGCCGCAAGGGGGCGATCTACGCGACCTGCTATGGCAACGGCAACAATCCGGAAATCGGCATCGCCCTGCTCAAGGTTCTGGCGCGCAACGGGGTCGAGACCGAAATCGTCTATCCCGGCTGCTGCGGCATGCCCCAGATGGAGCAGGGCGACCTGAAGGCCGTCGCCGCGCATGCCGCACAGACCGCCGCGGCGCTCAGGCCGTGGATCGACCGGGGCTACGCCATCGTCGCCACGGTGTCGTCCTGCGCCCTGATGCTGAAATTCGAATGGCCGCTGCTGCTGCCGGACAATGAGGACGTCCGGCTGCTCTCGGAAAACTGCTTCGACGCGGCGCAATACGTCGTCGACATTGCGAAGACGGAGGGACTGGCCGAGGGTCTGGGGCCGCTGGACGGCGGCGTGACCCTTCATGTCGCGTGCCACGCCCGGGCGCAGAATATGGGCGTGAAGGCCGCCGAACTGCTGCGCCTGATTCCGGAGACGAAGCCGAAGATCCTGGCCCGCTGTTCCGGCCACGGCGGCTCGTGGGGCGTGATGAAGGAGAATTTCGAGACCGGCATGAAGGTCGGCAGGCCGGTCATGCGCGATGCCGTCAAGGCGGACAATCCGTATATCGTTTCCGAATGCCCGCTTGCCGGCGCGCATATCCTGCAGGGCATGGAGCGAATCGGCGGCGCCGAACCGCCCGACCGCGCGCCCCACCCGATCGAACTGTTCGCCAAGGCCTACGGATACTAGGCATTTGCGCACCGGGGCCTGGCATTCCCGGCACCAATGTTAAATTCTTTAACATTGGTCGTTCCACCGAAAACACATGCCGCCGGCCGGGCAGGGACCGGTCACTCTGGCGGCGCACTGTCCAGCAGATGGCCGTGGTGGGTCAGGAACTCGTCGACGGCCTCTATCAGTCCGGCACAGTCGGACTCGGCGATGGCGAGCGAGAGCGTGATGTAGCCGCGCCGGGTCGTGAAGAAGCCCCTGTCGATCAAGTCCAGATGCAGGAGCTGGCGCAGGCGCGGATCCTTGGGCGCGATATCGCGGATCGAATGGATCGGCTCACGCTGCAAGTGCAGGTTCATGAGCGAGCCCAGTCCGGTAGCCTGGAACGGCGCGCCGTGCCGGGCGGCGAGTTCGCTGAGGGAGGCGCGCAACGAATCGCCGGCCGCGTTGAGCGCGGCCTGGACCGGCGGCGTAAAGACTTTCTCCAGGCCTGCGGCGCCGGCGTTGAGCATGAACACGTTGTTGTTGAAGGTGCCGTGGTGAACGAAGGCGCCGGGCCGGGACGGGTCGTAGACCGTCATGATCTCCGCCGGGCCGCCGAAAGCGCCGCAGGAGAAGCCGCCGCCGATATACTTGCCGAGCGTGGTCATGTCCGGGACGATGCCGAGCTGCTCCTGGCGCCCGCCCGGCGCGAGCCGCGAGGTCATCACCTCGTCGAATATCAGCAGCACGTCATGGCCGCTGCACGCCTCCCGCAAAGCCTCGAGAAAGCCGGCCGATGCCGGTATTCCGCCCGACGCGCCCTGAAGCGGCTCGACCAGGACCGCGGCGAGGCGGTTCGCATTCTCCCGGATCAGGCGCTGCGCCTCTTCCGGATCGTTGTAGGGCGCAATCAGGTGGGGGAAGGGCAGGTTGATCGGCGCGCTCTCGCGGCCGAAGTAGATGGTGCCGCCATGATAGCCGCCCTCGAAGACCATGATCGCGTCCCTGCCGGTCACCGCGCGGGCGGTCGCCAGCGCCAAGACGTTCGCCTCGGTGCCCGAGGTCGTGAAGCGGACCTGCTCGATGGAAGGGAAGCGCGCGCAGACGAGCGCCGCAAGCCGCGCCTCTCCGGGGCTCGTCGAGCCGAAGGCCATGCCGCCGTCCAGCGTCGCCAGCACCGCCTCGCGGATCGCCGGGTGGGAATGGCCGTAGAGGCCGGCGGAAAAATCGCCGACGAAATCGGTGTAGAGATGGCCGTCGACGTCGGTCACCGTCGCGCCGGCCGCCGTCTCGATCGCCAGCGGGAAGGGCGTGTAGAACATGCCGGTGCGCGTGTTGCCGCCGGGCAGGCTCTTGCGCGCCCGTTCGTACTGCGCCCGGCTGGCGGGGTTGGCGGCCTCATAGCGCGCCGTCACCGTATCGACCGCGCTCGCCAGGTCGGAATTCCGGCCGCCTGTCCCGGGATTTGCCGTCATGCCATGCTCCGCCGTCGAACGAGCGGCGGACGATAGCCGCCCCGACGGCGGCGCGGCAAGACCGACGGGACGCGGGACCGGTCGGGCACCATTGCTCCCGGATTTTACCGCCCCCGGGACTTGGCAAGCGCAAAAGGTATGTTAAATATATTAACATGGCAGAATCCAAACGCAAGAGCCAGTCCGCCGGCCTGCGCAAGAGCGGCTATCACCACGGCAACCTGAAAGAGGCGCTGGTCTCCGCGGCGCGCGTGCTGATCCTAGAGAAGGGCCCGCACGGCTTTTCGCTGATCGAAGCCGCGCGGCTGGCCGGGGTCAGCCCGGCCGCGCCCTATCGCCATTTCAAGGACCGGGAGGCGCTGCTCGCGGAGGTGGCCCGGCGTGGCTACGCCAATTTCTCCGACAGTCTGGAAAGGGCCTGGGCAGGCGGCAATCCGGACCAACTGACGGCATTCCGGCGCCTGGGCCACGCCTATCTCGATTTCGCCCTGACCGAACGGGCCTACTATGCCGCCATGTTCGAGGCCGAACTGCCGCCCGACGGCGACCCGGCCTTTCACGACGCGGCCGACCGCGCCTACCGCACCCTCTCCGCGGTGACGGACCGGCTGAAGGGCGACGATCCGGCCGGCCAGCCCGTGCCGCCGGAAGCGGTGTTCTTTCATATCTGGTCGCTCGCCCACGGCGCGGCGACCCTGGGCCGGAGCGGCGGCGCGCCAGCCCTGTCGCGCCACCGGATGCTTGATCTGGGCGTGGAACTCTATCTCAAGGGACTGGGCGTCACGCCGTAACGCGCCTTCGCGAACCGGCGCCATAACTTTTTTCGACGGACCTCTTGCGCCGGTGCGTACCATCCCCATCTATGTAAAATTGTTTCACATAGACAGTGGCACCAACCGAGGAGGACTTCAATGACCGCAGCTTCGATGGCCCGGGAAAACCCCGCCCGCCACGGCCGCGCGTGGACCGGACCGAGCCTGCCGAAACCGGCATGGATTGCGATCATGGTCCTGGGATTTATCGTGTTCTGGCCGATCGGCCTCGCGATACTGGGGTTCCTGCTGTTTACCGGCCGGCTCGGCAGCTGCGCCGATTCCTGCGACTGGATCAGCGTCAAGAGCAAGATGCGCCGCGGCGCATCCAGCGGCAATGCCGCTTTCGACGAGTATCGCGAGGAAGCGCTGCGCCGGCTGGACGAGGAGCGCCGCGAGTTCGCCATGTTCATGGAACGGCTGCGCCGGGCCAAGGACCAGGCCGAGTTCGACCAGTTCATGGCCGAACGCAACGGCGGCTTCAACGGTGGCGGAAACGGCGACGGCCCGAACGGCAAGCCTTCCGCCTGACGCCGCAATCGGCTCCCGCACGCTTCTCTCCCGCGCTTTTCCCCCGCCTCGCAGGCCCGGTCCCCGATGGACCGGGCCTTTTTCTTTGGCCGGATGCTGCGCCGGCCGGCGCCGCGCCAGCCGGGGCTGCGCCGGTTGAGGCGCTCCGGCGGCGGCCCTATGTTCGGCGCAACATGACCGAGCCCGCCGCCCGCGCTGCGCCCCTTGCCGATGCCGCCGCCCAGATCCGCCTGAAAAAGCAGGCGACGATCGCGTCCGTCATCGTCGCGACATTGCTGATCGCCGCCAAGCTCGCCGCCTGGCTGCTGACGGACTCCGTGGCCGTCCTCTCCTCGCTGGTCGATTCCCTGCTCGACGCCGCGGCCTCCGTCGTGACCCTGCTCGCCGTGCGCTATGCGGTCGAACCGGCAGACCGGGAGCATCGCTTCGGCCACGGCAAGGCGGAGGCGCTGGCCGGCCTCGGCCAGGCCGCCTTCATCTGCGGCTCGGGCGCGCTGCTGCTGATCGAGGCAGTCCGGCGCTTTTTCGATCCCCGCGCGGTGCGCGACGAGGCGATCGGCATCGGCGTCATGGTCTTTTCGATCGTGCTGACCCTGGCGCTGGTCGCGTTCCAGCGCCATGTCGTCCGGCAAACCCGGTCGGTCGCGATCGAGGGCGATTCACTGCACTATGCCGGCGACCTGGCGCTCAACGGCAGCGTGATCGTCGCGCTCGGCGCCCACGCAATGTGGGGCTGGACCTGGCTCGATCCGCTGTTCGCCGTCGGCATTGTGCTGTGGCTGCTGTGGAACGCGCGCAAGGTCGGCGCCGCCTCGCTCGACATGCTGCTCGACCGCGAACTGCCGGACGACGAGCGCGAAACTATCCGGCAGATTGCGCTCGGCCATCCGGAAGTCCGGTCGTTGCACGACCTGCGCTCCCGCCGTTCCGGCGCCGCAACCTTCATCCAGTTCCATCTCGAGTTGGACCCGGACATGACCCTGATGCGCGCCCACACCATCGCCGACGAGGTGGAGGACGCCATCATGGCGGCCTACCCGAACGCCGAAGTCATCATCCACCAGGATCCTGAAGGGCTTGAGGAAGAACACCCGACGCTGGCGGACGGTTAGCGGCGTGCGGTCCCTGCGCCCCGGTAGCTCTTGCGTCAGCCCCTGAGTTCGAGCCGGCGCAGCAGCAGGGCGAAAACGATGGCGGCGGCAGACAATCCCACGGTCAGCCACGGCCCGTGCGGCCAGCCGCCGGCGGCGACCAGCATCGCGAAGAGCGGCGGCGTGGCAAGCTGCCCCACATTGGTGCTCTGCTGGATCAGCCCGTTGATTCCGGCGACCCGGTTCCTGTCCGGCGCGTGGCGCATCACGCTGCCGAAGATCGACGACGGCAGCAGGCCGCCGACGCCGGAGAACACGAAGGCGAAGACCAGGCGCGCCTCGCCGCTGAATCCGGGCTGGTAAGTCAGCCAGCCGGCAACGCCCATGGTCGTCAGCGCCACGATCATCAACAGCCAGCGCGGCGCTCCGCGATGGCCGAGCCAGCCGCCGGTCAGGTTGCCGGCCGCGTTGGCCCAGATCGCCAGCGCTACCAGGGCCGCCGCCGCAGACTGCGAATACCCGTGATGCTCGATCAGGTATTTCGGCAGGAAGCCGAGGATCGGCAGATAGGTCGCGGCATAGAGGCCCATGACCAGCGTGAGCAGCCACGGCCCGGCGCGGCGCAACACAACGGCCAACTCGCGCCACGGCCCCGGCCCGGCATCGCCCGGCCCGGCGGGATCCGGCGCACCCCGGGTGGCGGCCCAGAACAGGCCGGCGAACAGCCAGACCAGTCCGGCATTGACGATCCAGAGGCCGCGCCAGCCGGCCAGCGCGAGCAGGAGCGGCGTCAGCAGGGTCATGACCGCCATGCCGGTCGGCATGAACGAGCCCCACATTCCCATGGCGAGGCCCTGGTCGCCCGGCCGGCTTGCCCGCAGCATCAGCGCCGGCGCCGAGACCAGCACGGTGATCGACCCGACGCCCTCGACCATCCGCGAGAGCAACAGCAGGGTCAGACCGTCCGACATCCCGCCCGCGGCAGCGCCGAGCCCGGTCGCCAGAAGCCCCGCGAAGGCGACCCGGCGGATGCCCCAGCGGTCGGCATAAACGCCGGCGATCGCGCCGATGGCCGCGGCCAGGGCGTGGAACACGGCCAGCACCCAGCCTGCTTCGACCAGATCGAGACCGAGATCGCGCTGCAGCGTCGGAATCGCCGCCGGCAGCTTGCCGATCTGGAACGCGACCATGATGCCGGCGAACATGCCGAGCAGCACGATGGTCCATCGGGTCCGGGCCTGGGCAGGTTTCGGGGAAGGCGCCGCCATGAGGGCGCCCGCACGCAATCGGTGCCCGGCGGCCTATTCGTCCCGGACCGGGTTTGAGAGCACGCCGATGCCGGAGATATCGACCTCGACCGTATCGCCGTCCTTCATGTAGAGCGGCGGATTGCGCTTGAAGCCGACGCCGCCCGGCGTGCCGGTGACGATGACATCGCCCGGCGCCAGCGTCGTGAAGCTGGAGATGTATTCGATCAGCACGGGCACGGTGAAAACCAGCAGTTCGGTCTTCGAATTCTGCACTTCCTGGCCGTTCAGCCGGGTCTTCAGATGCAGGGCGGACGGATCGGGTATCTCGTCCGTCGTCACCATCCAGGGTCCGAAACCGCCGGTGCCTTCGAAATTCTTGCCCGGAGTGAACTGGTGGGTGTGGCGCTGCCAGTCGCGGACCGAGCCGTCGTTGTAACAGCTGTAGCCGGCGACATGGCCGAGCGCATCTGCCTCGCTCACATGGCGGGCCGCGCTGCCGATAATGACCGCAAGCTCGCCCTCATAGTCATATTTGGTCGAATTGACCGGCCGGACCATCGGCGCGCCGTGGCCGACCTGGGTATTGGCCCAGCGGGTGAACAGCACGGGATAATCGCTGTCGCTCCGGCCGGTTTCCTCGATGTGGGATTTATAATTGAGGCCGACGCAGACGACCTTGTCCGGATCGGGAACGACCGGCAGCAGGCTGACATCGGCAAGCGCCGCCGAGGGCCCCTGCCCGGCCGCCCGCTCGGCCGCAGCATCGAGCAGTCCGGCGGCGAGCGCCGCTTTCAGGCTCGGGGCGAGATCGCCCAGGTCGATCACCGAGTCGCCGTTCACGGCGCCCCAGGTCGGTTTATCGTTCAGAATGAAGGAAGCGAGTTTCATGGCAAATTCCTGTTGAGGGTCCCGTTCGGTGTTTTGTCAGGCGTTGGGAGCGCGCCTTGCCGGGACGCGGCGCGGCGGCGATCGGAGGGTCAGCCGGCCCGGCCGGCGCCGGGCGCGAGCACGAAGCGGCGGTCGCAATAGGGGCATTCGACGAAATCGCCGCCGCCCATGTTGAGATAGACTTTCGGATGGCCCAGCACCCCGCCGCCGCCGTCACAGGACACGCTGCGCTCGCTCACCTCGACAATCTCGGGGGCGTCGGTGTCTGCCATCGGGCGCGGACCTGTCGGGTTACGGAAATCGGTGGTGTGCCGCCGGGCAGTTGCTGGCGGTATGGGAATTCGGCATCGGATATTACCCAACCCCCCGCCCCGCGCAACCGGACACGAACGGCACGCCCGCCTCACGCCTCGCTATCCCTCCGCCCGGCGCGGATGGCGATGACGCCGCCTACGACGATCAGCGCGGTTCCGGCCGCCGTGAACCCGTCGACGCCCTCGCCCCAGATCAGCCAGCCGAGGGCGGCGGCGAAGAAGACCGCGGTGTAGTCGAGCGGGCTCACCCGGTCGGCCGGCGCGACCAGGCAGCCCCGGGCGAACAGGATATGGGCGGCGGTCGAGAACAGGCCGAGCATCGCGAGCGCGGGCCAGGCGTCGGCCGGCGGCAGCAGGGCCGGGTTGGCCACGAGTGCCGGCCCGGTCGTGATCAGGATGCCGATCAGCGCGAAAAAAACCGCGATGCGCACCGGGCTCTCCTTGGCCGGCATGCGCCAGACGGCAACCGCGGCGAGGCCACCGAGCGCGCCCGAAGCAAGCCCGATCAGCGCGTCGGGCCGGAAGAAATCCGTGCCCGGCTTGAGGATCAGCGCGACGCCGACGAAGCCGACCGCGACGGCGAGCAGCACCTTGCGGTCGAGCGCGAAACGGAACAGCAGGAAGCCGAGCAGCGGGACGAAGATCGGCGAGCTGAAATTGAGCAGGACCGCCTCGGCGAGCGGCAGCGCCTTGACCGCGTAGTAGTAGCAGAGCAGCGAGGCGACCACCGCCACCCCGCGCATTGCCATCAGTCCGCCATGTTCCGGCCGCAACGACCGGGGCCAGCGCCAGAGGATCCACGGCATCAGGATCGCGAGGCTCAGCACGTTGCGCCAGAACAGCACCTCGACGCTGGCAAGATGCGCGCCCGCTATCTTGATCGCCATGCCCGCGAGCGCGAACATCAGGCCCGCCGCCGCGACCAGGACCGCGCCGAGCAATACGCGTTCCCGCCCCGCCGAAACGCCTTTGCTGGTCGTCTGCTCCGTCATCGGCCGGCAGGGCTCTCTGTTCGGGGCCGGCTCCCGAGTAAGCCGGAGCGAACCGGTTACCGCGCGAACGGCTCCAGGCTCAAGAAGCGAGATGCCTCGCCCGGCCGTTCGCGCACCCGCTCCCCGTCCCCGGAAAAGAACGATCGTCACCGATCGCGACATTTCATGACACGGGGCGACGATGCACCCTCGCCATGCCCGGAGCCTATGACCCCCTTGCGCCTTCGGCCTTTCGCCGAGGCGGGCGGGCGACTAACATCCGCGCCGTCGCGAGACCGGCGACGCCAATGGAGGAAGCGGAGCATGAAATTCGGCCTGGGACAAAGCGTGCCGCGCTATGAGGATCCGCGATTGCTGCGCGGCAACGGGCAATACACCGACGATCTGAACCGTCCCGGCCAGACGCGCGGCCATGTCCTGCGCTCGCCCCACGCCCATGCCCGCATCGCCGGCATCGATCGCACGGCGGCGCGGGCCGCGCCCGGCGTGCTCGCGGTGCTGACCCATGACGACTGGCAGGCCGACGGCCTCGGCGTCATCGCATCGCTGGCGCCGATCCTGCTGCCGCTCAAACGGCCGGACGGGTCGCCGATCCACGAGCCCTACCGGCCGCCGCTCGCCGCCGGGGCGGTCAAGTTCGTCGGCGACCCGGTCGCCTTCGTCGTCGCCGAAACCGTGGCCCAGGCCCGCGACGCGGCGGAACTGATCGAGGTCGATTACGAGGAACTTCCAGCGGTGATCGAAACGCCGGACGCGGTCGATCCCGATGCCGCGCTGGTGTGGCCGGAGCTGGGCGACAATGTCTGCTTCCGCCAGACCATGGGCGATCTTGAGGCAGTTGACGCCATTTTCCGGTCGGCGACCCATGTCGTCTCCGCGGACCTGCCGATCGGCCGGCTGGCCCAGAACCCGATGGAGCCGCGGGCGGCGCTCGGCGAATACGACGACGTGGCCGACCGCTACACCCTGTGGACCGGCACCCAGGGGCCGCACGACAACCGCAACCTGCTCGCCCAATATGCGCTGAAAGTGCCGATCGCAAAGCTGCGGCTGGTCAGCCCCGACATGGGCGGCGGTTTCGGCCTGCGCGGCGGCCTGTTCCCGGAGATGGCGCTGGTCGTCTGGGCGGCGAAGAAGGCCGGCAGGCCGGTCAAATGGAACGGCGACCGCAGCGAACATTTCCTGGTCGACGATCACGGCCGCGACAGCCGCCCGGTCGGCGAACTGGCGCTCAACGAAGACGGCGATTTCCTTGCCGTGCGGGTGAAGTCCGTGGCCGCGCTCGGCGCCTACTGCAGCTTTTTCGGCCCGCTGCCGACCTTCGGCAACATGGGCGCCATCGTCGGCATGTACCGGACCGGGGCCGCCTCGGTCGACGTCACGGCCGTGTTCACCAACACCTGCCCGATCGGCCCCTACCGCGGCGCGGGCCGACCGGAAGCCATCTATATCTGCGAAATGCTGGTTGAGAAGGCGGCGGCGGAACTGGGCTTCGACCGGGTGGAGTTGCGCCGGCGCAACCTGATCCCCGAAGACGCCATGCCCTACAAGACCGGCCTGCAATACACCTACGATTGCGGCCGGTTCGAAGCCAACATGGACAAGGCGCTGGCCGCCGCCGACTATGCCGGCTTCGAGGCGCGCCGGCAGGAGGCTGCGGCCCGCGGCCGGCTGCGTGGCTTCGGCATGACCAACGCCATCGAACAATCGGCCGGCCTGGGCGACGAAGGGGCGGAAATCCGCTTCGACGCCGACGGCGGCGTCACGCTGACGGTCGGCACCTTCTCCCACGGCCAGGGGCACGAAACCGTGTTCCGGCAATTGCTGTGCGACACGCTGGGCGTGGAGTTCGAGCAGGTGCGCTTCGTCCAGGGCGATACCGATATTGTGCGCCACGGCCACGGCACCTTCGGCTCGCGCTCGTCGGGCCTGGGCGGCGGCGCGATCCGGCTGGCCAGCGAGCGCGTGATCGAGAAGGGCAAATCCCTCGCCGCGCACCATTTCGAGACCGCCGCGGAGGACATCGCCTTCGACGATGGCGTCTTCTCGGTCGCCGGCACCGACCGCTCGATCCGCATCGCCGAGGTCGCGGCGATGGCGAGCCATTTCCTCCGCGTTCCCGGCGGCCTCGAATCGGGGCTCGGCGCGGCGGCCAGCTTCCGCCATCCGGGGCCGACGTTTCCGAACGCCACCCATTGCTGCGAGGTCGAGATCGATCCCGAGACCGGCGTGACGGCGCTGCTCAACTGGGTGGTCGTCGACGATGTCGGCACCGTGATGAACCCGCTGCTGCTGGCGGGCCAGCTACAGGGCGGTATCGTGCAGGGCGCCGGCCAGATCCTGCTCGAAGGCATCGCCTGGGACGAAGCCGGCCAGCTCGTCACCGGCTCCTTCATGGACTATGCCCTGCCGCGGGCCGACGACATGCCGTTCATCGGGGTCGAATCCAGCCCGACGCTCACGAAGACCAACCCGCTCGGCATCAAGGGCGCCGGGGAGGCCGGCTGTGTCGGCGGCCTGGCCTGCACCATGATCGCGCTGTTGGACGCCGTGCGGCCCGCCGGCGTCACCGCCCTGTCCATGCCGGCCTCGCCCCACGCCGTCTGGCGGGCGTTGCAGGCGGCGAAGGCGGCATGAAATCGCGATACGGCGAGAGTTGAGAGCTTAACCGCGCCCTTGCCTTGCAACCGCGGCGGCGCGACCATAGCGGGCGGCGAAAGCCGCCCGGCCGTATCACGCTATCGGAGGATCGACCATGTTCGTTTCGGATATCCTGCGCACCAAGGGCAACGTCATCCATTCCGGCACGCCGGACATGACGGTCGCCCGGGCCGCCAGCGAAATGACGGGGCGGAAGATCGGCTCGCTGCTGGTTCTGGACGGCGAGGCGGGCATCGCCGGCATCCTGTCCGAGCGGGACATCGTCAGGGGACTCGCGACCTTCGGCGCCGAATGCCTCGACGGGCCGGTCTCGCAGCTCATGACCCGCGGCGTCACCACGACGGTTCCCGGCGCCACGATCGCGCAGGCCATGGAGATCATGACCCAGGGACGCTTCCGCCATCTGCCCGTCATGGAGGGCGGAAAGCTGGCCGGCATGGTCTCGATCGGCGATGTCGTCAAATACCGCCTCGCCGAAGCGACGAGAGAGGTCGAGGAAATGCAGAAATATGTCCAAGGCCAATACGACTGAGGCGCCACCGGCCGCAAATTTATCCGGCGACCCGCCCCTTCGACAGGCTCAGGGCAGGCCCTTCGATACGTCCCGCCCTTCGATACGCCGCCTGCGGCGGCTACTCAGGGTGAGGGGAAGTGATGGTACAGGGCGGTTGAAACAATTACATACCCCTCATCCCGAGTAGGCGCGTCAGCGCCGTATCGAGGGGGCCGTATCGAGGGGGCCGCATCTAGAGCCCGCCCTGAGCCTGCCAAAAGAAGGGCATTCGCCCGCCTACGGTCCGCGCCGCCTGCGCCCGTATTTGCCGCGTCCCTTGCGCGGCGTCCGCTTCTCGCCGCCGGGCCGGCCACCGGTGCGCTCAAGCAGGGCCCTGGCCCGCTGGGCGCGGTTTTCCAGACTGGCCGAGGGGCTGAGGCCGAGGTCTTCGGCTTCGAGCCGGCGCAGCTCGTCGCGCAGCCGGGCGGCCTCCTCGAATTCCAGGTTGGCGGCGTGCTCCTTCATCCGGGTTTCGAGCTCTTCCAGATAGCCCTTCAGGTTGTGGCCGATCAGGTTCGACTTGCCGGCGTCGCCGGTCGAGACCGTCACCCGGTCGCGCTCGTAGACGCTTTCGAGAATGTCGGCGATTTCCTTGCGGATCGATTCCGGCGTGATCCCGTTCTCGGCGTTGAATGTCTGCTGCTTCTCGCGCCGCCGGTTGGTCTCCTCGATCGCCGCCTTCATCGAAGCGGTCACACGGTCGGCATAGAGGATCGCCCGGCCGTCGATGTTGCGCGCCGCCCGGCCCATGGTCTGGATCAGCGACGTGCGCGAGCGCAGATAGCCCTCCTTGTCGGCATCGAGGATGGCGATCAGCGAGACCTCGGGAATGTCCAGCCCCTCGCGCAGCAGGTTGATGCCGACCAGCACGTCGAACACGCCGAGGCGCAGGTCGCGGATGATCTCGATGCGCTCCAGGGTATCGACGTCCGAATGCATGTAGCGGGTCTTGATGCCGGATTCGTGGAGATATTCGGTCAGGTCCTCGGCCATGCGCTTGGTCAGGGTCGTCACCAGCACCCGCTCGCCGCGCCCGGCCCGCTCCTTCGCTTCGTGGATCAGGTCGTCGACCTGGCTCTCGACCGGCCGGATTTCCACGACCGGGTCGGTCAGGCCGGTCGGCCGGATCACCTGGTCGGCGAAGACGCCGCCGGCCTGCTGCAGTTCCCAGTCGCCGGGCGTCGCCGAGACGAAGACGGTCTCCGGCCGCATGTCGTCCCATTCCTCGAATTTGAGCGGCCGGTTGTCGATGCAGGACGGCAGGCGGAAGCCGAACTCGGCGAGGACAGATTTGCGCGCATAGTCGCCGCGGTACATGCCGTGCAACTGCGGCACCGTGATGTGGCTTTCGTCGATGAAGACGATGGCGTGCTTCGGCAGATATTCGAACAGGGTCGGCGGCGGCTGGCCCGGCGCGCGGCCGGTGAGATAGCGGGAATAGTTCTCGATCCCGTTGCAGGAGCCGGTCGCCGCCAGCATCTCCAGATCGTAGGTGGTGCGCTGTTCGAGGCGCTGGGCCTCCAGCAGCTTGCCTTCGGCGTTCAGTTCGGCGAGCCGCTGCTTCAATTCGATCTTGATGCCGGCGATGGCCTGGCGCAGCGTCGGCTTGGGCGTCACATAGTGGCTGTTGGCGAAGACGACGATATCGTCCAGCGGCTCCATCTTCTCGCCGGTCAGCGGATCGAATTCCCGGATGCTCTCGATCTCGTCGCCGAACAGGGAGAGGCGCCAGGCCCGGTCCTCGAGATGGGCCGGGAAGATCTCCACGGTATCGCCGCGCGCCCGGAAGGTGCCGCGGTGGAAATCCGTGTCGTTGCGCTTGTATTGCAGTTCCACCAGCCGTTTCAGGATGTCCTGGCGCGAGACCCGGTCGCCCTCCTGGAAGCGCGAGATCATCTCCGAATAGGCCTCGATCGAGCCGATGCCGTAGATGCAGGAGACCGAGGCGACGATGATGACATCGTCCCGTTCGAGCAACGACCGGGTCGCCGAATGGCGCATCCGGTTGATCTGCTCGTTGATGCTCGATTCCTTCTCGATATAGGTGTCCGAGCGCGGCACATAGGCCTCGGGCTGGTAATAGTCGTAGTAGCTGACGAAATATTCGACGGCGTTGTTCGGGAAGAAGCCCTTCATCTCGCCGTAGAGCTGGGCCGCCAAAGTCTTGTTCGGCGCCAGGATCAGCGCCGGGCGCTGCATGTTCCGGATGACATGGGCCATGGTGAAGGTCTTGCCCGAGCCGGTGACGCCGAGCAGGACCTGGCTGCGCTCGCCGCCACGGACGCCTTCGGTGAGATCGTCGATGGCCTGGGGCTGGTCGCCGGCCGGCCGGTAGTCCGACACCACCTCGATGCGCCGGCCGACGCCGCGCTCGCGCAGCATCGCCAGCCTCTCCGCCTTGAGCGGCGGCTCCTCGAGGGCGAGCGGAAGATCGTCGGGCATGGCCCGATTATATACGGCCCGGCACAGCGCCGCGCCATCGGCAAACGGGGGCGGACGGCGCGGCCGCGCATCCCCCTCTCCGTCATTTCGACCGGAGCGAACCGCAGGTTCGCGGAGCGGAGAAACCTTTGGGGGTTATATCTGTGACTATGCGTTTGCGGCCTGCTGCCGCTCGGATAACCGATGCCGTAAGTTCCCCTCAGTGCCACCCCGGATGGAGCGACCTGCCCCGGACCGCGATCCGGGGAGCGGAAGTCCGGGGACCAGAGCCGCCCGGCACGCCTGCCCTGAGCGAAGTCGAAGGGGCCTCGCCTCGTGACTCTGGGCCCCGGATCGGGGTCCGGGGCGGCAATGTTGGTGTTTTTCGGACATCGACGAACGAGCGACCCTTGCAGTTTCCACCGGCTTCCTCTCGCCGTCGGCTATCGGAACGGCAGTAAGCCGCGAACGCATCGTTGTTGATATAATCCCCAGAGTTATCTCCGCTCCGCCGTCCCTTCGACGCCGCTCGAGGCGGGCTCTCCGGACGGTTCCGGTCGATATAACGGGAAGGGAGGTTCGACGGCAATTCCGGCTCAGGCCGGCCGAACGAAAGCTCTCCGCTCGGCCTCGACCTCCGCGCGGAAGGCGCAGGCTTCGAGATGGTCGTTGACCAAGCCCATGGCCTGCATGAAGGCGTAGCAAGTCGTCGGCCCGACGAATGTCCAGCCTCGCTTCTTCAGATCCTTGCTGAGCGACCTCGACATGTCCGTCTGCGCAAGCTCGGCGAGCGCCGCCCGGTCCAGCCGGCCGGGCCGGTCTTCTTCCGGCGTCTCGAAGCGCCAGAAATACGCGGCGAGCGAGCCGGCCTCGCCGGCCAGTTCGAGCGCCCGGTTCGCGTTGTTGACCGTCGCCTCGATCTTGCCGCGGTGGCGGACGATGCCGGCGTCGCCGAGCAGCCGCTCGACGTCCGCTTCGCCAAAGGCCGCGACCTTGCGGAAGTCGAAGCCGTAGAAGGCGGCGCGGAAATTCTCGCGCTTGCGCAGGATGGTCAGCCAGGACAGGCCGGACTGGAACCCTTCCAGGCAGATCTTCTCGAACAGGCGGATGTCGCTGCCGACCGGCCGGCCCCACTCCCGGTCGTGATAGCCCCGGTACAGGGCGTCGTCGCCGCACCACCAGCAGCGCGCGAGGCCGTCGGCGCCGGTTATCAGGCCGTCCGGCGCACTCATTCAGCCCTGCCGCCGGTTTTGCCGACCCGTGCGCTCAATGGACCACCCGGTCGCCCGCGCCGCCCGCCGCCGGTTCGCCGCGGTGCGGGGCGAAATCCCCGTCCTGCGCCGACACCGGTTCGCCGTCGATGGCGAGAGCGCCTTTCTCCACCGTCACCTCGACCGTTGCGCCGTCGGCGATCCGGCCCTCCAGGAGCCGGCCCGCCAGCGGGTCCTGCAGGTTCTTCTGGATAACCCGCTTGAGCGGCCGGGCGCCGAAGGCCCGGTCGTAGCCGGCGTCGCCCAGCCAGATCAGAGCGTTTTCGTCCACCGCGATCGCGATATGCCGGTCGGCCAGCAGCTTGCGCAAATGGCCGATCTGAATCTCGACGATCGCCGCCATATGGTCGCGGCTCAGCCGGTTGAACAGCAGGATTTCGTCCAGCCGGTTGAGGAATTCCGGCCGGAAGCTGGCGCGTACCGCCTCCATGACCTGGCCGCGCGCGCCATCGGCGGACTGGCCCGGACCCAGGGCGGCAAGGAATTCGCCGCCCAGGTTCGAGGTCATGACGATCAGGACGTTGCGGAAATCGACCGTCCGGCCCTGGCCGTCGGTCAGCCGGCCGTCGTCGAGCACCTGGAGCAGGATGTTGAAGACGTCCGGGTGCGCCTTCTCGATCTCGTCGAACAGCACGACCTGGTAGGGCCGGCGGCGCATCGCTTCGGTGAGCGCGCCGCCTTCGTCGTAGCCGACATAGCCGGGCGGCGCGCCGATCAGGCGGGAAACGGCGTGTTTCTCCATGTATTCCGACATGTCGATGCGCACCATCGCGTGCTCGTCGTCGAACAGGAACTCGGCGAGCGCGCGAGCCAGCTCCGTCTTGCCGACGCCGGTCGGCCCGAGGAACAGGAAGTTGCCGACCGGCCGGTCCGGATCCTGCAGCCCGGCGCGGGCGCGGCGCACGGCATTGGCGACGGCGCCGACCGCTTCGTCCTGGCCGATGACGCGGCCCTGTATCGCTGCCTCCATCTTGAGCAGCTTCTCGCGTTCGCCTTCGAGCATCCTGTCGACCGGGATGCCGGTCCAGCGCGAGACGACGGCGGCAATCGCCTCGGCGCCGACCTCCTCGTTCAGCATCCGGCTCTCGGTTTCGTCGCGGTCGCGCAGCCGGCCTTCCAGTTCCGGGATGCGGCCGTACTTGATCTCGGACGCCCGGGCGAGGTCGCCGGCCCGCTGGGCCTGTTCCAGTTCGATCCGGGCCTGGTCCAGCGCTTCCTTGAGCTTTTGGGAATCGGCGATCTTCTCCTTCTCGGCCTGCCAGATCGCGGTCAGATCGGCGCTCTTCTTCTCCAGCTCCATGAGGTCGCCGGTCAGCTTGTCGAGACGCTTCCGGGAACCGTCGTCGCTTTCCTTCTTCAGGGCCTCCTGCTCAATCTTGAACTGGATAATCCGGCGGTCGAGTTCGTCGATTTCGTAGGGCTTGGAATCGACCTCCATGCGCAGGCGCGCCGCCGCCTCGTCCATCAGGTCGATCGCCTTGTCGGGCAGGAAACGGTCGGTGATGTAGCGGCTGGAGAGGGTTGCGGCCGAGACCAGCGCCGAATCGGCGATGCGCACGCCGTGATGGAGTTCGTATTTCTCCTTCAGGCCGCGCAGGATTGAGACGGTGTCCTCCACCGTCGGCTCGCCGATGAAGACCGGCTGAAAGCGCCGGGCCAGTGCGGCATCCTTCTCGATATGCTTGCGGAATTCGTCGAGCGTCGTGGCGCCGACGCAGTGCAGCGCGCCGCGGGCGAGCGCCGGCTTGAGCATGTTGGAGGCGTCCATAGAGCCCTCGGCCGCGCCGGCGCCGACCAGCGTGTGCAACTCGTCGATGAACAGGACGATGTCGCCGGCGGCGGCCTCGACTTCCTGGAGCAGCGCCTTCAGCCGTTCCTCGAACTCGCCGCGGAACTTCGAGCCGGCGACCATGGCGCCTAGGTCGAGCGCCATGATCCGCTTGTCGCGCAGGCTTTCCGGCACGTCGCCCTCAACGATGCGGCGGGCGAGGCCTTCGGCGATGGCCGTCTTGCCGACGCCGGGTTCGCCGATCAGCACCGGGTTGTTCTTGGTCCGTCGCGAGAGGACCTGCATCGACCGGCGAATCTCGTCGTCGCGGCCGATGATCGGGTCGAGCTTGCCGTCGCGCGCGTCCTGGGTGAGGTCGCGGGCGTATTTCTTCAGCGCGTCGTAGGTATTCTCGGCCGTCGCACTGTCCGCGGTGCGGCCCTTGCGCAGATCGCCGATCGCCGCGTCCAGGCCCTGCGGCGTCGCACCCGAATCCTTCAGCAACGCGGCGGCCTTCGATCCGGCGGCCATTGCCAGCGCCAGCAGCAGCCGCTCGACGGTCACGAAGCTGTCGCCGGCCTTTTCGGCAAGTTTCTGGGCGCTTTCGAGCACCCGGGCGGTTTCGGGGCCGAGATAAACCTGGCCCTGGCCGCCCTGGACCCGGGGCAATTTGCCGAGGGCGAGATCGGTCGCGCTCAGGGCGCGGGCCGGATCGCCGCCGGCGGCGCGGATCAGGTTCGCCGCCAGGCCCTCGCGGTCGTCGAGCAGCGCCTTGAGCAGGTGTTCGGGCAGGAGTTGCTGGTGATTCTCCCGGAGCGCGATCGTCTGGGCGGCCTGAACGAAGCCGCGCGAGCGCTCGGTATAGTTTTCGAAATCCATAGTCTCATCCTTATTCGCGTCCCCCGGCAGGCGGCAGGACAGCCAATAGAACAGGCAGGGCGGGACCTGCCAAGGCAGCATCCCGGGAGCTATGTGGGACGCTCGCCGACGGTCCACAAGGGACCGGTGTTGCAATAATGACACAGCCGGCGACGCGCCTTGGAATCGCCGCGAAACCGCCGCTACAATCGGCCGATGATCAGGGAGTTCCGTATGAAATCTTTACTGGCGCCGGCGCTTGCCGGCCTGCTGCTTCTGGTGTCGACCGCGGCGGCGCCGGCCCAGTCCCGCCTTGTCTTCGACGTCACCACGATCGAAGTGGTGACGAAAAAGAAGCGCTACAAATGGCGCGTCCAGCAGGCCATTTCAGCCCCGCAGATGGCGCAGGGCCTGATGTTCCGCAAAGAGCTCGACCCATGGAAGGGCATGCTGTTCGATTTCGGCAACCCGGTCCTTGCGCGGATGTGGATGAAGAACACCGAAATCCCGCTCGACATCCTGTTCATAAAGGCCGACGGCACGATCGAAAGCATCGGTTTTGGCGAGCCCTTCTCGCTCAAAATCGTCCGCTCGGGAGCCCCGGTGCGCGCCGTATTGGAAATCCTGCACGGAACGGCGGAGAAGCTGGACATTGAACCCGGCGACAGAATCCGGCACGAAATGTTCGGCACGCCGCTCAAGAAACTGCCGAGCTACAAGCCGAAATCGCTGCGCAAGAAGGGCTGACCCAGGCCGCCCGACCAGCCCCCCGAACCGGAACACCGCCATGAGCGATCTGTGGAAGAAGACCGCGACGGAGGTCGTCGCGCTGTTGAAGGCCGGCGCGGTTTCGCCCGCCGGGCTTCTGGACGTGCTGCGCGCGCGCATCGAAACCGTGGACGGCGCGGTCAACGCCCTGCCGACGCTGTGCTGGGACCGGGCTTCGGCCGCCGCCGAACGGGCCGGCCGGGCGAGCGTGCTGGCCGGCCTGCCGGTCGCCATCAAGGATCTGGCGCCGGTCGCCGGCGTGCGCACGACCTTCGGATCGCCGATCTTCGCCGACAACGTGCCGTCCCATTCGGACTATGTCGTCGAGCGGCTGGAAGCGCAGGGCGGCGTTGTCTACGCCAAGTCCAACACGCCGGAGTTCGGCGCCGGTGCGAACACCTTCAACCCGGTGTTCGGCATCACACGCAACCCGTGGGACACCCGGATGAGCGCCGCCGGTTCTTCCGGCGGCTCGGCGGTCGCGCTGGCCACCGGGACTGCGTGGCTCGCACATGGCTCGGACCTGGGCGGCAGCCTGAGGACGCCGGCCGGCTTCAATGCGGTCGTCGGGCTGCGGCCGAGCCCCGGCCTCGTCCCGACCGGGCCGGACCTGCTCGCATACCAGAATCTGGCCGTCGAAGGGCCGATGGGGCGGACGGTCGCCGACGTGGCCCTGATGCTGGACGCGATGAGCGGCATCGATCCGCGGGACCCGCGCAGCTTCGCGCCGATGGTATCGTCCTGTGCCGGAGCCTTGAACGAACATCCCGAAATGCTCCGGGTCGCATGGACGCCCGACCTGGGAACAACGGTCGTCGACCCGGAAATCAGGGCCGTCTGCGCCGAAGCGGTCGCCGGATTCGGCAGCCTCGGAGCGTTTGTCGAAGAGGCCTGCCCCGACTTTGCCGGCGCCTACGACTGTTTCCAGACCCTGCGGGCGGCCTTCTTTGCCGGCCGGGCCGCACCGTTGCTGGAAGCGCATCGCGACAAGCTGAAGCCCGACGTCATCTGGAATATCGAGAAGGGCCTGGCGCTGACCGCCGACGAGATCGGCCGCGCCGAACGCGAACGCTCAGCACTCTACGAACGGATCGGCGCCTTCATGGCCGACTACGACATCCTGGCCTGCCCGGTCATGCAGGCCCGGCCCTATCCGGTGGAGCAGACCTATGTCGAGGAAATCGCCGGCCAAAGGATGGCGAGCTACATCGACTGGATCGCGATCACCTTCTCGATCACGCTGACCGGACTGCCGGCGCTCTCGCTGCCCTGCGGCTTTACCGAAGACGGATTGCCGGTCGGCCTTCAGCTCGTCGGCCGGCATCGCGGCGAGGCCGCCCTGCTCGCCGCCGCAGCGCAACTGGAAGAGCTGTTGGGGCTGGCCTCGCAGGTCCCGATCGACCCGGTCGTCCGGCATTAGCCCTGCCCGCGGCGGCGGGACGCGTGGAACCGGGCCACTCCGCGCGTATGTTGGAGACGTAGTCGTTTCCGTGTCGCCGGGCCGGCGCGCCCGTCCCGAAATCGTGCATCTTCGACACCACCGAAAAGAGAGAGGGTTTGGAATGACAGTCAGCGTTGGAGACAAAATCCCGTCCGCGAAGATCAAGACCATGACGGCCGACGGCATGTCGGAGGTCGATACCGCAGAATTTTTTGCCGGCAGGAAAGTGGTGATGTTTGCCGTGCCCGGCGCCTTCACCCCGACCTGTTCGGCCAAGCACCTGCCCGGCTTCATCGAGAATGTTGCAGACCTGAAGGGCAAGGGCGTTGACGAGATCGCCTGTATTTCCGTCAACGACGCGTTCGTCATGGACGCCTGGGGCAAGTCGCAGAACGCCGGCAGCGACATCGCGATGCTGGCCGACGGCAACGGCGACTTCACCAAGGCCATGGGACTGGAGATGGACGGCTCGGGCTTCGGGCTCGGCACCCGCAGCCAGCGCTACGCCCTTGTCGCCGACAACGGGACGATCACGACCCTGAACGTCGAGCAGCCCGGCGCGTTCGACGTATCGCGGGCCGAAGCGATTCTCGCCGCTCTGTAAACTTCCTCCGCATTGCCGGGTTCTGTAGGGGAGGGTTTCAAACCCTCCCCTACAGCGTTACTGGGAGCGCACATCGGCCAAGCCTTTCTTTTCTCTCCATTTTCCATTATGATCGAACGATAAAAAACAGTTGCAGAGGGCGCACATGGCCCGACCGCGCAGTTTCGATGCCGGCGACGTGCTGGACAAGGCCAAGGCCATTTTCTGGGCGAAAGGCTTTGAAGGATCTTCGATCAGCGATCTGGCGGCGGCGACCGGCCTCAAGACCGGTAGCCTCTACAACGGCTTCGGCGACAAGCATTCGCTGTATCTGAAAACCCTCGACAGGTATCGCGAAAAGGAAGTCGCTGCAGCCGTCGGGTGGATCGAACGCCAGGACTGCCGCGGCGCCGAAGCGGTCGCCGGTTTCCTCAAGATGATCGCCGCGCAAGTCGAATCCGGCGCCTACCGCAACGGCTGCTTCCTGTGCAATGCAGCGGTCGATCAAGCGCCGCACGATCCTGCGATCGCTGCCCGCGTCAGCGCCAACATGGCCCCGCTGCGCCAGGTATTCCACGAGCAGTTGAAGAGAGACCCGCGCACCGCAGAAGCGGCCGCAATCCTCGCCGATTTTGCGCTGGCCGCCTATCTCGGCATGTTCGTGATGATCCGCGGCGGCGCCGACGGCGCCATGGTGCGAAGGGCCGTTTCGGTCACCAGCGCGGCGCTCAGCGTCTGAGAGGCCGCATCGCGGCTCCGTTCTGTAGCGCGCCCGGCAAACGCCGGTTATAGAACACTGCTATGGAGACCTCGTTCGACGCCGCCACGCAGACCGCGCCGGAAATCGCTGCCGGCGCGACGCCCATCTCGGTGTTTGATGAAGCGGCGCTGAAAACCTGGCTTGCCGGACAGCCGCCGGAGACCAGCGCATGGGTGCAATCGACGGGCTTCGAGGCGAAAGTCGGCTCGGTCTGTGCAGTTCCCGGTAAAGACGGCAGGATCGACCGCATTCTGTGCGGCCGGGACGAGGATACGCCCGACATTTGGCGCCTGGCGGCCCTGCCCGACCACCTGCCGGTCGACGACTATGCGCTCGACTTCGGCGCCGATCCGGCGCAGGCCGCACTGGGCTGGATGCTCGGCGCCTACCGGTTCGACCGGTACAAGACTGCGGAGAAGGCCAAACGACCGATCCTCGGCCTGCCGGACGACGTCGACCGCCGGCGGCTTGCCGCCACTGTCGAGGCGATGTTTCTGGCGCGCGATCTGATCAACACGCCCGCCGAAGACATGAAACCCAGCGATCTGGCCACCGCCGCCGGAGCCGTCGCCGAGCGCTACGGCGCCGAATTTCGCGTTACGGCGGGCGCGGATTTGCTGGAGCGGAACTATCCCGCAATCCATGCGGTCGGCCGGGCCGCCGCGGACGCGCCGCGCCTGATCGACCTGACATGGGGCGATCCCGGCGGTCCGAAGGTTACGCTGGTCGGCAAGGGTGTGTGTTTCGACAGCGGCGGCCTGGGCATCAAGCCGGCGGCGGGCATGAAGCTGATGAAAAAGGATATGGGCGGCGCGGCCTCAGTGCTCGGCCTCGCCGGCATGATCATGGCGCTCAATCTGCCGGTGCGCCTGCGCCTGCTGATCCCGGCGGTTGAGAACGCCATTGCCGGCAACGCCTACCGGCCAATGGACGTGATAAGGACGCGCAAGGGCCTGACCGTGGAAATCGGCCACACCGACGCCGAAGGCCGGGTCATCCTGTGCGATGCGCTGGCCGACGCGGCGTGCGAGGAACCGGACCTGCTGCTGGACGTCGCCACGCTGACCGGCGCCGCCCGGGTGGCGCTGGGAACGGAACTGCCGGCCCTGTTCTGCAACGACGACGGCCTGGCGCAGGATATCCTGGCCCATGGCGAGGCCTCGGACGATCCGCTATGGCGCCTGCCCCTGTGGCCGGGCTATCGCAAGCTGATCGAAGGCGAGGCCGGCGACATCACCAACGCCCCGGAGGGCCCGTTCGGCGGCGCGATCACCGCCGCCCTGTTCCTGGAACGCTTCGTCGGCGGCGCGGCCCGCTGGGCGCATATCGACACCATGGGATGGAACACGACCGCCCGGCCCGGCCGGCCGAAGGGCGGCGAAGCGCTGGCTCTGCGCGCCCTTTTTGCCGCGATCGAAGACCGTTACGCCTGACGGCCCGGCGTCCGCCTGCGGGCGCCGCGTCAATACCCGCGTGCGGGATCGACGATGTTGTTCGGCGGTTCGCCCCGCTCCACCCGGCGGTAATTTTCCGCAACCTCTGCCGCTGCCGTAACGGGGTTCGTGATGCCGGCATTGTGCGGCGTGAGGCGGATCTTCGGATGGGTCCAGAAGGGATGGTCTTTCGGCAGGGGCTCCTCCCGGAACACGTCCAGCTTGGCAAATTTCAGCTTCCGCCCGTCCAGGGCGGCGATCAGGTCCGCGTCGACGACGTGGCCGCCGCGCGCCGCATTGATGATGCCGCCTCCGACCGGCATCAACGCGAGAGCCCGGGCATCGAGGATGCCTTCGGTCTCGGGAGTCAGCGGCAGCAGGCAGACGATGATCTCCGAGCGCTGCATAAAGGCGTCGAAGCCGTCAGCGCCATGAAAGCCGGCGACGCCCGGGATGTCTTTCGGCGTCCGGCTCCAGCCGGCAACGTCGAAGTCCAGCAGTTTCAGCTTGCGGGCGGTATCGGCGCCGATCGCGCCGACGCCCATCACGCCGACCCGGCGCGTGCTCGCCGCCGGATGGGACACCGGGTTCCAGCGATTTGCCGCCTGGTCCCGGTCGTAGCGGTCGGCGTCGCGGTGGTAATGCAGCACGCTGTGCACGCAATACTCGCTCATCCGCGCCACGAGGTCGGGATCGACAAGGCGCGCCACCGGCACGCCCGCCGGCAGGTCGTCATGCTTGAAGATATGATCGACGCCCATGCCCAGCGACTGGATCAGCCTCAGGCGCGGCAGGCCGGCGAGCAGGCCCGGCGGCGGATCCCAGACCAGGGCGGCGGTTATGTCCCGGACATCGCCGAGCTCGTCGGGATACAGCCGCACCTCGATCCCGCCCGGCTGCCCGCTCAGCAGTTCGCGCCATTTGCCGAAATAGGGGTCCATGTCGCCCCAGGACGAGGCCAAGAGCAGTGTCATTGTCGAGGCGTCCTCTTTCGTGTCCCGCCGCAGGCCTTCACGCCGCGACAATACCGGTTTCGTCGGCCTTGAAGTCGAATGCCGCATCCATCAGCGCCCTTGTATAGGGCTCCTGCGGATTGTCGAGCACCGCCCCGGCCGGTCCCTGTTCCACGACCTTGCCGTCGCGCATGACGATCACCTGGTGGCTCATGGCCCGGACGACCTTCAGATCGTGGCTGATGAACAGATAGGCGAGATCGTGGTCGCGCTGGAGCTGGTGCAGCAGATCGATGATCTGGCTCTGCACGGACCGGTCGAGCGCAGAGGTCGGCTCGTCCAGCACCACGACCTTCGGCTTGAGCACGATGGCGCGGGCGATCGAGACGCGCTGGCGCTGGCCGCCGGAAAATTCGTGCGGATACCGGTGGCGGGTGTCGGGATCGAGGCCGGTCTCCACCAGGGCGTCGACAACCGCCCGCTCGCGCTCTTCGGGGTTGCCCAGACCGTGGATTTTCAACCCTTCCTCGACGATTTCGCCGACCGACAGCCGCGGGCTCAGGCTGCCGAACGGATCCTGGAACACGATCTGCATCTCGCGCCGCAGCGGGCGCAGCGCCTTCCACCCCAGGCCCTGGATATCCTGGCCCTGGTAGACAATCGGCCCGCGGCTCGAGATCAGGCGCAACAGGCCGAGACCGAGGGAAGACTTGCCGGAGCCGCTTTCGCCGACGATGCCGACGGTCTCGCCGGCGCGGACGCTCAAGGACACGTCGTCGACCGCCTTGATGTGATCGACGGTCCGGCGGAACACGCCGGCCTTGATCGGGTACCAGACCCTGAACCCCTCTGCGGCAAGCATTTCCGCAGCGCCGTCCGGCACCTCCGGCGGCGCGCCCTTCGGTTCCGAAGTCAGCAGACGCCTTGTGTATTCGTGCTGCGGCCGGCCGAAGACATCGGCGACCGCTCCCTCTTCCACCACTTCGCCCAGGCGCATGACGGCAACCCGGTCGGCGAAATGCTCGACGACGCCGAGATCGTGGGTAATGAACAGGATGCCGAGGCCCATATCCTTCTGGAGGTCTTTCAGAAGCTGAAGGATCGTCGCCTGGATCGTGACGTCGACGGCCGTCGTCGGCTCATCGGCGATCAGCAGGTCGGGTTCGTTGGCGAGCGCCATGGCGATCATCACCCGCTGGCGCTGGCCGCCCGACAGTTCGTGCGGGAAGGAGCCGAGCCGCCGCTCCGCTTCCTTGATGCCGACTTTCTCCAGCAGTTCGAGTACCCGCTTGCGCGCGGCATCTCTCACCATGCCCTTGTGGATGCGCAAAATTTCGCCGATCTGCTTCTCGACTGTGTGCAACGGGTTGAGCGCGGTCAGCGGCTCCTGGAAGATCATGGAAATCCGGTTGCCGCGAATCTTGCGCAATACCGGTTTCGAGGCGCCCATGAGCTCTTCGCCCCGGAATTCGATACTGCCGGACGGGTGGCGCGCCTGCGGATAGGGCAATAGCTGTAGAATCGACAGGGCCGAGACCGATTTTCCTGAGCCGCTTTCGCCGACGATCGCGAGAGTTTCGCCCTTGTCGACGTGGAAGGACACACCCTTGACGGCACGAACCGTGCCGTCCGGCACCCTGAATTCGACTTTCAGGTCGTCGACGTTGAGCAGGCGTTCGGCGCTCATGTCGTCCGTCCTGCAGTCGCGAGGCCGGCATCTGCCGTCGGGTAACTCCTGGATTTCGCGGCCGCCGAATCGGGGTCCTGCTCCGGAGGCGGCGCAGCGGCGGCAATGCCCTTTCGCGGATCGAAGGCGTCGCGCACCGCCTCGCCTATAAACACCAGCAGGCTCAGCAGAATGCCCAGAACGAAAAACGCCGTAACGCCGAGCCAGGGTGCTTCGAGGTTCGAGCGGCCCTGCTTCAGCAGTTCGCCCAACGACGGCGAACCGGGCGGCAGGCCGTAGCCCAGAAAATCGAGCGAGGTGAGCGCGACGATCGAACCCGAGAGAATGAAGGGCATGAAGGTGAGGGTCGCGACCATCGCGTTGGGCAGCACATGCTTGAACATGATCGTGACATCGCTCGCGCCCAGGGCCCGGGCCGCGCGGACATAGTCGAAATTGCGCGCCCGAAGAAATTCGGCCCTTACGACGCCGACCAGCGCCATCCAGCTGAACAGCAGCAGGATAATCAGCAGCCACCAGAAGTTCGGCTCGATGATGGCGGATAAAATGATGAGCAGGTACAGAATCGGGACGGATTCCCAGATTTCGATGAAGCGCTGCAGCGACAGGTCTGTCCAGCCGCCGAAATAGCCCTGAACCGCCCCCATAGCGATGCCAATCACCGTGCTGAGCAGCGTCAGGACAAGTCCGAACAGGACGGACAGCCGGAACCCGTAGATCACCCGGGCCAGCACATCGCGCGCCTGGTCGTCCGTCCCCAGCGGGTTGGCGGTCGACGGCGGCGTCGGCGACGGATCGGGCAGGCCGATGACCTGGGAATCGTAGCGATACGGGATGAGCGGCCAGATCATCCAGCCCTTTTCGCCGATCTTTTTCTGCACGAAGCGGTCGGTATAGTCGGTCTCGGTTTCGAACTCGCCGCCGAAGGTCGTTTCGGCGTAGCGGTGGACCGACGGCAGATAGAGGCCATCGTCGTACCAGACCGCGATCGGCCGGTCGTTGGCGATCAGTTCGGCGAACAGGCTGAGGAAGAAAAGGACAGCAAATATCCAGAGGGACCAGTAGCCCCGCCGGTTGGCTCTGAAGTTGGCAAGGCGCCGTGCCGTGACCGGCGTAATCCGCCACCACAGGAACCTGTCCTTCCGGGCCGCCGCGACGCTCATGCCCGGATACTCATGCCCGGATACTCATGTCCGGATACTCATGTCCGGATACTCATGCCCGGATACTCATGCGGGGCGCGCCTCGAAATCGATCCGGGGATCGACCCAGATATAGGTGAGGTCGGTGATCAGCTTCACGAGCAGGCCGATCAGCGAGAAGAAGAACAGGGTGGCGAAGACGACCGGGTAGTCGCGGTTGACGATCGCCTCGAATCCGAGCAGGCCAAGGCCGTCCAGATTGAAGATGACCTCGATCAGCAGCGACCCGGTGAACAGGATGCCGATGAACGCTCCGGGGAATCCGGCGATCACGATCAGCATCGCGTTGCGGAAGACATGGCCGTAGAGCACGCGCCGCTCGCCCATGCCCTTGGCCCGCGCGGTCACGACATACTGTTTGTTGATCTCCTCCAAGAAGCTGTTCTTGGTCAGCAGCGTCAGCGCCGCGAAGCCGCCGATCACCAGCGCCAGCACCGGCAGCGCGATGTGCCACAGATAGTCGAGCACCTGCTCGACGGTCGACAGCTGGCTGAAATTCTCCGATACCAGCCCTTTCAGCGGGAACCACTGGACGACAGCGCCGGTGGCGAACAGGATGACCAGCAGGATCGCGAACAGGAAGCCGGGAATGGCGTTGGCGACGACGACGATGCCGCTGGTCCACACGTCGAACGCCGAGCCGTCGCGCACCGCCTTGCCGATGCCCAGCGGGATGCAGACCAGATAGATGATGAGCGTCGTCCACAGGCCGAGCGAAATGGAGACGGGCATCTTCTCCAGCACCAGATCGACCACCGGCCGGTTCTTGAAAAAGCTCTGGCCGAAATCGAAGCTCGCATAGCTGGCGATCATCAAGGCGAAACGCTCGTGCGGCGGCTTGTCGAGGTTGAGCTGTTTGCGCAGCTTTTCCAGCAGTTCCGGATCCAGTCCGCGGCCGGCGCGCGATTCGGCGCCCCGTTGCTGTTCCTGCTGGCCGATGCCGGCTTCCTGACCGCGCGACGAGCCGGTCCGCTCCGCCACCTGGTCGCCGCCCTGACGCAGGTTCGCGATCAGCTGATCGATCGGCCCGCCGGGCGCCATGTTGATGATGACGAAATTGATCACCATGATCCCGAGCAGCGTCGGGACGATCAGCAGCAGGCGGCGGACGATATAGGCCAGCATTTCGCGCCCCGCTCCGCCGCTATTTCAGGCTTGCGATGCGGCCCCGCAGCCGGGCCGCCTTCGCCGGGTCGAACCACCAGGTCATGATATCCGCGCCGCTGATCGTCGGTTTGTCCGGATAGCCGAACTTGTCCCAGAAAACGAGGCGCTCGAAGGGAATGTGCCAGTTCGGGATCGCGAGGTGCTGGCTGAGCAGCAGCCTGTCCAGCGCCCGAGTCCGCAGGACGAGGCTTTTCCGATCGGGCGCGGCGATCAGTTGCTCGACGAGATCGTCAACCGCGCGGTTCTGCAGGCCGCTCCAGTTGTTGCTCGCCGGCCGCTTGGCGGCTGCCGTGGTCCAGTAGCCGCGCTGCTCGTTGCCGGGCGAGAGCGACTGGCCCCAGCCGAGGACGACGACGTCGAAATCGAATTTGCGCACCCGGTTCACATACTGGGAGAAATCGACCAGCCGGATGCGCATGTCGATGCCAAGCCGCTTCAGGTTGCGCCGCACCGGCAGGACGATGCGTTCGAACGCCGGCGAGCGCAACAGGATGGTGAACCGGAAGGGCCGGCCGGTCTTTGCGTTGACCAGGCGGAAGTCGCGCACGACCCAGCCGGCCTCCTTCAGCAGCCTGAACGCCTCGCGCAGGCCGGGGCGGATGTTGCTGTCCTTGTAGACGGGCAGCGTATAGGGCGCGGTGAACACCCGATCCGGCACCGCGCCGGGATAGCGCCGCTTCAAACCCTGCAAAAGTGCGAGCACCGCGCCCCGAGGCTTTCCGGGGCGGGAGGCGAGTTCCGAATTGTCGAAGAAGCTGCGGGTGCGCTTGTATTGCCTGAAAAACAGGTTGCGATTGGTCCATTCGAAATCGAAGGCATAGACCAGCGCCCGGCGCACGCGCCAGTCCTGGAACAGCGGATTGCGCATGTTGTAGATGAAGGCCTGCATGCCGCTCGGCTGGCCGGTCGGGAATTTCTTCTGGATCAGCAGCCCTTCGCGCCTGGCGGCAATGTCGTAGGCCCGCGCCCAGGCCGAGGCCGTGTTTTCCGCCCGGTAATCGAACTGCCCGGCTTTCAGAGCCTCGCGCATGACCGACGTGTCGAAGAAATATTCGTAACGGATCAGGTCGAAATTATGGTGGCCGACGTTGGCCGGTATGGATTTCCCCCAGTAGTTCTCGACCCGGACATATTCGATGCGGCGGCCCGGAGACATCTTGCCGATCCGGTAGGGGCCGCTGCCCAGGGGAGGATCGAGGGAGAATTTCGTAAAATCCCGCTTCGCCCAATAGTGTTTCGGCAGGATGCTGAGGTCGCCGGCGACGATCAGCGGCAACTCCCGGTTCGTCCCGCTGCGGAAGGTAAATTTCACCGAACGCAGCCCGGTCTTCTCTGCCCGGACGATGTCGCGAAAATAGTAGCTGTAGAAAGGCCGACCCTGCTTGCGCAGGATGTCTATGGAGAAGATCACGTCCTCCACGGTTACCGGCTTGCCGTCGTGCCAGCGCGCTTTGGCGTTGAGCGTGAACTCAACCCAGGACCGGTCTTTCGGGTAGCGGATTTTCTCCGCAAGCAGCGGATACAGCGTAAACGCTTCGTCGTCCGCCCGTTTCATGAGCGTATCGTAAATCAGCCCGGCCCCGGCGGCCGCCGTGCCCTTGACGATGTAGGGGTTAAGGCTGTCGAACGTGCCCTGGCTCGCCAGCCACAGGCTGCCTCCCTTCGGCGCCTTCGGGTTGACATAGTCGAAATGCGGGAACCCGGCCTTGTATTTCGGCGTGCCGTGCATGGCGATCGCGTGACCGGCGACGATATCGGACGCACGCGCGGCTTCGTCGGCGGCGCCCGGCGCCGACACGGCGACAAGCGAGACGTGAGCTGCCAGAATTGCAACGATCCATCGCATGACGTCATTCGCGACAAACGGATGGCGAGAGTAAGGCGAGAGCTTCAGGCGCGCCCGAACGAGTAAGGTCTTTACTGCGTTTACCACGTTTCCCGGTGTGGGCGGAGTTCGACATTGAAACTCCAGGTGCTGCGCGGCTGGTGGGCGATGCGGAAGAACTCGCCGGCAATGTCGGCCGGCTTGGCATAGGCGTCGTCCGGCCGGTCCCCGCCCATCCGCTCGCGCACCCAGGGGATATCGATCATCGCGTCGACGGTGATGTGCGCGACGTGGAGCCCCTCGGGCCCCAGGTCCCGTGCCAGCGCCTCGGCGAGAATACGCTGCCCTGCCTTGGACGGTGCAAAGCCGGTGAAATGCGGCTTGCCGCGCCAGGCGCCGGTGTTGCCGGTCACCAGCAGCGCGGCGTCGCCGCGCTCCACCATCGCCGGCGCCAGCTCCTGCGCCGCCACCAGCAAGGACGAAACGTTCACCCGGAAGGTGCGCTCGAAATCTCCGATGTCGATGTCCCGATAGGGCGCAAAGACCGCATAGGCGCCGTTGTAGATCGCCACTTTCGGCACGCCGAGATCGGCGACGATCCGCGCGAGCGTCGCCCGCAGCGCGTCGTGATCGGTCACGTCGCACGGATAGGCGCGGCTGTCGGCGACGTCGCCGGCGATCCGCTCCAGCCGTTCGGCCTTGCGCGCGATCATGGCGACGGCGTAGCCGCCTTCCGCGAACCGCCGGACCAGCGCCTCGCCCGTGCCGGGGCCGACGCCGATGACGATGCAGGCCGGTTTCCGCTCTGTCATCTCGCCGCTCTAGGCCTTGGCTTCGAGCCACATGTCCAGGTAGCGGATGCGGTCATGACCCCAGAAGGGCTCGCCGTCGGCCACCATATGCGGCGTGCCGAAAATGCCGGCTTCTGCAGCCTCCCGGCTTGCCGCGGCGCAGGCTTCGGCCGCCACGGCGTCGTCGGCCGCCGCATCGACATCGGGAGCGGCGACCCCGGCCTTCGCAGCAACGGCGGCCAGAACATCCCGCTCAACCAGATCCTGCCCATCGGCCCAGTATCCGAGCATCAGCGCTGCTGCCAGGGCGTTAGCCTTGGCCGGATCCTGCGCGCGGACGCGCCAGATCAGGTGGCGGGCGTGGCTGAGATCGCCCCTGGGAAAGGATTTGGGAATATTGAGCGGCAGGCCGAGCAGGCCGGCAGTGCGGGTGAAATCCTTCTTGATGTAGCGCCCCTTGGCGATCGGATTGCCGATCGGCATGTAGTCGTGGATCTTCCAGACCGTCATCAGGGAAATCGGCACCCAATCGATGTCCCGGCCGTGCCTGGCCGCTACCTTCTGCAATTCTGCGACGCCCAGGTAGGTGTGGGCGGAGGGAAGATCGAAATAAAGGGTAATAGGGTCGGCCATGGCGCGGTCTCGTCTGGTTTGCGATTGCGGCGCCAAGCAATCAGGTCGACAGCATTTCCGCAACCCCCCTGATTGCCTCAAACGCGCCCGCGACATCCTCTTCCGCGGTATCGAACTGCCCGGCAACGAAGCGGATCGCCACCCGGCCGTTATGGACCGTCTGGGTCAGGTAGATCGTCCCGGCATCGTTGATGGCGTTGACCAGCCGCAGGTTGAGGTCGTCCAGCGCCTCTTCGGGCACACCTTCCGGCGCAAAACGGAAGGAAAACAGCGACAGCACCGGCGCGGTGACGATCTCGAAGCCCGGTTCGGCGGCAAGCCGCGTAGCCAGGTCCTCGGTCCAGCGAACATGGTTGCGGATCCGCCGCCGCAATCCCTCCAGACCGTAGGCGCGCAGCAGGAACCAGACCTTGAGCGCCCGGAACCGGCGGCCGAGCGTGACCGACCATTCGCTGAAATTGACGATGCCGTCCGCCCCGTAGGTCTTGAGATATTCGGGCTGGATCGCCAGCGTGCGCACCAGCGTTTCCGGCGAGCGGACGAAATGGGCGGAACATTCGAGCGGCGCGCCCAGCCATTTGTGCGGGTTGAGGACGATACTGTCGGCCAGTTCCACACCCTCCCAGAAATGCCGGAATTCCGGACAGATCATGGCGGAGCCGGCCCAGGCGGCATCAACATGGCTGTAGAGTCCCTCTTCGGCCGCGACCCTGCAGACCGCGCGCACGTCGTCCATGGCGCCGACCGAGGTTCCGCCGACGCAGACGACGACCCCGGCCGGGGTCATGCCCGCAGCCCGGTCGTCGCGGATCGCCTTTTTCAGCGCGCCGACATCCATGGCGAGCGCTGCATCGGTCGGCAGCTTGACCAGATTGTCCTGCCCGAGGCCGGCAATCCACAGGGCCTTGTCGATCGAGCTGTGGGTGTGGTCCGAAGCGTAGATCCGCAGCGGCGCCCGGCCGAACAGGCCTTCCCGGTTGCCCTGCCAGTCGAGCGCCCTTTCGCGCATGGTCAGGATGGCGCACAGGGTGGCGGTCGAAGCCGTATCCTGAAATACGCCTTTGAATTCGTCCGGCAGGCCGACCGCCTGGCGCAGCCAGTCGACCATCCTGACTTCAAGCTCAGTGGCCGCCGGCGAGGTCTGCCAAAGCATGCATTGCGCCGCCATCGCCCCTGCAAGCTGTTCGGCGACCACTGCGGCCGGCGCGGCGTTGGACGGGAAATAGGCGAAGAATCGCGGGTGCTGCCAATGGGTCATGCCGCCGGGGATCAGCCGCTCGAAATCGGCGAAGATGTCCGCCATGTCCTGGGCGGCTTCCGGCGGCTCATCCGCGATCCGGGCGCCGATATCGCCGGGCGCCGTCTGGGCCCGCACCGGGCGCTCGCGCAGCGTCTCGCGATAGTCGGCGCTCCACTCGGCCGCCCGGTGCGACCAGTGGCGGAAATCGAAATCGTTCATGTCGGTGCCACGCTGCTTCCCCGGCCGGTCCGGGCTTCACTCCCGCGGCCGCGATTGCGTGGTACCGTTTTCGCTGCGTGCGGGGAAGGACGCAGTGCTCAGATCAACACGCAGGTCGCCATAATTCCCAGCGCGCAGAACAGCAGGAACATGAACATCCAGGGCATGGCCGCTCCGTCCGCCGACTGCAGCGCAGCGGCCGCCGGCCGCGACCCGGATCAGGCGCTCAGCCGCATACCGACGCGGTTGAGGTCCGGCTCTTTGTGGAACTTGCCGTCCTGCATGATCGCGATCAGTCGCGATTGGTCCTGCAGCACCTTGATGTCCGTCAGCGGATCGCCATCGACCAGCAGGAGATCGGCCAGGCAACCCTCCCGGATCATGCCCAGCTCGTCGCCCATGCCCATGATCTGGCCGCCATACATGGTGCCGGCCTTGATCGCCTCCATCGGCGAGAAGCCGACCATGTCGACGAAATATTCGAAATCCTTGGCGTTGGTGCCGTGGGGCGTCCAGGCGAAGCCGTAATCGCCGCCGACCAGCACGCGGATGCCACGCTTGTGCATCGCCAGCATGGTCGCGCAGGCATTCTCCAGTTCGCGCTCGTAACGGTCCGTGATCGGCGTGCCGGGCTTGATGCCCCATTCGGCGGCGTTTCGGGCCACGTTGATCAGCCAGGCCAGGCCGGGCGCCACGAAATGCTTGTCCTTGTTGGCCTCGAGCAGGTCCAGCGTCTCCTCGTCGGAGAAGGACGCGTGGTAGATGATCTCGATGCCGTGCTTCACGCAGCGCTGGATCGATTCCTTCGAGCGCGCATGGGCGGCAAGGCGGCGGCCGCGCCCCTTGGCCTCGGCGACGGCGACGGCGACCTCCTCGTCGGTGAACTGGTTCTCCTCCGCGGCGAATTGGGTGATCTCTTCGCCCGACAGGTTGATCTTGATCGTATCGACGCCCCACTTCATGAGCGTGCGGACCTCTCGGCGCATCTCCTCCACGCCGGAGACGACGATGCCGAGATTGAGCGCCTTGTGGTCGATATGCGGCAACGTGGCGTCGCCGAGGCCGCCGACCGCCGTCAGCTCCGGCCCGGCCGCGGTATAGCGCGGGCCGGGCACCTTGCCCTCCTTGATCGCGTCGCGGATCACCACGTCCAGCCTGGGCTTGGCCGCCGCCGCGCCGTAGCCCGCCGTGAAGCCGGCGTCGATCAGCAGCTTCGCCATGTAGGCGCAGTTGAGCGTGTGCTCTTCGAGCGGCATGAGCTGGATCGGGTCGATGCCCGGCGCGTTGTTCCAGCTCAAGTGCAGATGGGCATCGACCATGCCGGGCATCAGCGTCATGCCCCGCCCGTCGATCCGCTGGGCGCCGTTCGGGGCGCCCCAGCCGCCGTTGCCGTGACCGCCGCCATATCCCGCGCCGAAGCCGCCGCTGCCGGCCCGGTGAATCGTCTTGATCCTGTTGCCGGCGACTGTCACGTCGCCGGAATAGGGCGCTTCGCCCGTCCCATCCAGGATGCGGACATTGGAGAAAACGGTCTCCGGACTCGTGCGCCCGTTGCCGTTGGAACCGGCCCATCCGCCGAAAGTGACTTCCGCCATCGTCTTTCTCCCTCTCGTGCCGCGCTACAGCGCAGACTTGTCCAGGTGCGCTCGAAGCAATTCCGCCGAGCGCCGGGGCATCTCGATCGGTATCCAGTGGCCGACGCCGGGCAGCACCTCGAGACCCGCGCCGCTTATCCGGCCTCTGAGTGCCTCGGCCATCGCAACCGGGGCTACAGGATCCTTCTCTCCGGCAATCAACAGGGTGGGACAGCCGATCGCGCCATGGTCGGCCGCCGGCGCCGTAGCCAGCGCGAGGCAATGCGCGGCATAGCCGGCCGGGCTCTGGCGCATCAGGCTTTCCCGTACGAAGGCTTCGGTCACCGGATTGGTCTCCCGCGATGCCGCTGCCAGGCTCGCCTGAGATACCGCGTCGGCGATCCCGGCCATGCCGGTGCGGCGGGCGGCTTCGGCGCGTTCCCGAAGCGCCTGACGCGCAGCCGGCAGCGGTTCCAGAATGGGCCCGAACAGCGCCAGGCTCAAGACAATTCCGGGCGATTCCGCCGCCAGATACTGGCAGATCAGGGTACCCATCGAATGGCCGGCGAAATGGGCTCGCTCAATACCCGCCAACCGGAGCGTATCGCGGATCGCGGCCGCAAGGCCATTTAGCCCGGGCCGGCCGGGACGCAGCGCCGAGCGACCGGCGCCGGGCAGATCGGGGCGCAACACGCGGTAGCCGTCGAGGGCTTCCATCAGCGGCGCGAAGCTGTTCGAATCGCCGCCGAGGCCGTGGATCAGGACGACGGCCGGCCCGGACCCGCCGCTGTCCTCCGTCACCATGCCGCCGAGCCGCAGATCGGCCATGGCTCAGATCTCCGCGACCGGGTTTTCGAGGACTCCGATGCCACCGATCTCGACGGCCACCCGGTCGCCGGCCCTGAGATATTTCGGCGGCGTGAAGCCGATCCCGACCCCGGCCGGCGTACCTGTCGCGATGACATCGCCGGGCATCAGGGTGATCCCGTTGGAGATGGCGGCGATTATCGCCGGCACATCGAAGATCATCAGTGCGGTGTTCGAGGCCTGGCGTAACTCGCCGTTGACCCGGCAGCGGACCGGCGTGTCGGCCAGGTCGATCTCGTCTGCCTTCACGGCTGCCGGCCCCATCGGACAGAAGGTGTCCTGCGATTTGCCGATCAGCCACTGGCTGTGCAGGCTCTGCAGATCGCGCGCCGTTACGTCGTTGGCGATGGTGTAGCCCCAGACATGCTTCATGGCCTCGGATTGCGGGATGTTCCGTCCGCCGGCTCCGACGATGACCGCTAGCTCGGCTTCGTAATCCACCGCCTCGGTCACAGCCGGATCGAGCAGTATCTCCGCGCCGTGCGGAATGACGGATTCCGGCAGCTTGGAAAAAACGATTGGCGCCCCGGGGACGACGCCCTGGACGGCGGAACTGTCGAAACCCGAATGGGCGAATTCCTTCGCATGTTCGCGGTAGTTTTTGCCGACGCAGAAGATGTTGCGGCGCGGCCGGGGAATCGGCGCCTGGATCGCGACATCGACAATCGGCACGACGTCTTCGACTAACGGCAGATCCCGGCCGATCAACGCCGCTACGCCGTCCACGGCGGCGGCACCGGGAGGCAGGGCGAAGCGCTGGACCGCTTCCCCGTAGTCCGCAACCCGGCCGACATGCCGCCCGCCCTGCCAATCGAACACAATGAGCTTCAGGATGCCGCCTCCCCGTCGTGCGGTGGGATCAAGACTGTCGAACCGGTGGTCTCCCGGCTCTCCAGGGCGCGGTGCGCGTCGGCCGCATTTTTCAGGTCGAAGCGCTGGCCGATCTCGATTGTGACGATGCGCCGTTCGATGGCGTCGAACAGCCGTTCCGCACTGGCCCCGAATTTCTCCGGCGTATCCGTGTAATGAACGTAGTTCGGGCGCGACAGGGTGGCCGAGCAGCCGGCGAGCACAGAAATATCCTGCGAACCGATGTCGCCGGAGGCCTGGCCGAAACTGACCAGATGGCCCCGCACGGCGAGCGCGTCGACGGAATGGGCGAAGCTGTCCCGGCCGACTGCGTCGTAGATGACGTCGGCGCCATGCCCGTCCGTCAGGTCGCGAACCTGTTCTTCGAGGCTTTTTTCGCCGGGCACGATGACGTGATGGGCGCCGGCAGCGCGCGACGCCCGTGCCTTTTCCTCTGTCGAGGTTGCGCCGATCACCGTGGCGCCGAGGCGGTTCGCCCACTGGCACAGAATCCGCCCGACGCCGCCGGCCGGCGCATAGACCAGCACGGTTTCGCCCGGCGCGACGGCATGGACCCGATGCAGCAGGAATTCCGCCGTCACGCCTTTGAGCAGCGCGGCGGCGGCTGTCTCCGCGTCGATATGGTCCGGCAGCGGCATCACAAGGCTTGCGTCCATGGTCCGGACGCTCGCATAGGCGCCCAGCGGCGGGCAGGCATAGGCCGCGCGCTGACCGGGCGCGAGATGGCGGACGTCCGGGCCGGTATCCACCACGACGCCTGCCGCTTCGAGGCCGGGCACGCCCGGCGGTTTGAGCAGGTCGAAATAGCCGGTCCGGCAATAGACATCGATATAATTCACGCCGACCGCCGTCTGGCGCAGCCGGACCTGACCCGGCCCCGGCGGCGGGGCTTCGGTTCGCGCAAGTCGCAGCTCTTCCGCGCCGCCATGGCGTTCGATCACGATGGCGGCGCCTTCGATGGCGGCGCCCGCGGCCGGACGGACGGACGGGGCAGCCTGAGCCGCCTCCCGCATTTGCCGTTCGCCGGCGGACGGCCGTTCGACCCGGCTACGAACCGCCGCGAAGCCGGCCTCGTAGACCTCCGTCGCAACCAGCGCCGCAAGCTCCTGTTCCTGACCGGGCGGAGTGTTGAAGGCCGAAGACCAGCGCCAGAAAGTCCGGTCGCCGTCGGTCACCGGTTTCAGTTCGACATCGGCGACATAGTCGTGAAGCGGGATATCGGCATCGACGATGGTGTAGCGAAAGCGGCGCTCGTTATCGGAGAGCGACAGCAGCCGTTCCCGCACATTTGCCCCGTCTTCAAGGTCGAAATTCCGCACGCAACCGATCTGGTCGGTGCGCTTCGACTCTTCCAGGCGGCTGCGACGGACGATCGGGTGCCAGCGGTCGTGGCCGTTGAAATCGCGCAGAATCTCCCAGACCGCCGCGATGGGGGCGTCGATCACCGTGCTGCGCACCACCCGAATCATGGCCGGACCATGGCGTCAGGCCCCGAAGCGGGCCTTGAGCGCGTCGAAAGCGGCCTGGAAAACGTTGGTGCCAATGTTGTCGATGAGCTCGGCCTCGTTCGCGGGATCGCAATCGAACTCGGCCGTCCATTCGGCAAAGGTCCGGTTGCCGTCCGTTATCGGAGCGAGTTTCAGCGTCGCGATATAGTTCTCAACCCCCATCGGGCTTTCGAGAATTGCGTAGCTGACGCTGAAGTCGTAGTCGGACAGCGCCAGCAATCGCTCGCGCAGGAAACCGCCGTCCTGCAACCGGAAGGCCCGGACGCAGCCGACTTGATCGGCGGGTTGACCGCCTTCGATCCGGCTCTCCCGGACCGCCGGCACCCAGTCCGGCAGCGCATTGAAGTCCCGGATGGTCTGCCAGATCCGGTCGGCCGGGGCGCCGATCACCGAAGAGATATAGACCCTGGCCATGGCCTAGCCGTCCCCATCCTTCTTCGGCTCGGCGTCCCTCGCCAGGCTGGCGGCGTCCTTGGCGGAGCGGAAGACATCGCCGAGGCGCGCGACGTTGGAATCCTCGATGCCGATCTCCTTCATCATCTCGTCGATCAGCGGACTCTGCACCCGATAGCGCAGCACACTCTCGATAACCTCATCGGTCGGGCTGCGCCCGCTGCCGCCCCCGCCGCCTGCGAGCCCGTCGACATGCAGGATCTTGATCCCCTCGATATTCTCCATCGGCCGCACGCTTTCGCGGATGATCCCTTCCAGACGGTCCAGCATCCGGGCGCGCAAGCGTCCGGTGCGGGCATCTTCCGTCAGCATGTTCTCTGCTTCGTTGCGCAGGCGCTCGGCCTCGGCGGCTACGGCCGCGGTCACCCGGTCGGCCTCCGCGGCGATCTTCGCCGTATCGGCATCCTTGCCCGCGACGATCCGGTCGATGGCGGCGATGCGTTCGGCGATCTCGGTTTCGCGGACGGTCGCCACCTTTTCCTCAGCCTGCACAGCGTTGGCGCGTACGGATTCGGTTGCGATGCGGGATTCCGCTTCTTCGGAAGACTTGTTCAGCACCTCGATCTGCCGTTCGATCTCCGCGAGTTCCACGGTCATCTCCCGTTCGACCTCGAGCCGCCGAAGCTCGCGTTGCTGAGCGATACGCGCTTCGTCGATACCGCGGTCGGACATAATGCGCGACCGTTCGACTTCCTCACGGGCCGCGATCTCGGCTTCCTCGACAGCCCGGCGCTGATCGATCTGGTGCGCCTGGAGCTGCCGGTCGCGCTCGATACGCGCCTTGTCCAGCGTCTGGTCCTGATCGATACGCGCGGTTTCCACTGCCTTCTGGGCCTCGATCCTCGCGGTCTCGGTCTGCTGATCGCGCGAGATATCGCGGGCTTCCGTTTCCGCATCCGCCAGAATCTGCGCCTCGCGCAACTGGCGCTGGGAGGCGATCCGCGCCCGTTCCAGATCCTCGTTGGCCGCGATCTCGGCATTCTCCAGATCGTGGCGCTGGCGGATCTGCTCCTGCCGGACAAGGCGCTCGCGCTCAATGCGCGCGGTTTCCAGCGCCTGTTCCTGGGCGATGCGCGCGCGTTCCACTTCCTCCTGCGCCCTTATCTCGGCCTCTTCCAGGGTTCGGCGGCGTTCGATTTCAAAGCTGCGGGTTTCCTGCTGACCGGCGATCCGGGCCTGCTCCGCCTCGCTTTCCTTCACCGCCTGAATCCGGGCAACTTCGGCGCGCTGATCGGCGCGCAGGGTCTCCAGGGCGCGCTGTTGGTTCAGGCGTGCATCCTCGCTCTCCTGCTCCAGCATGAGGGTCTGCTTTTCCGATTCGAGGTTCTGGCTGCGGATCGCGACCATCGACGACTGCTCGATATCGTTGCGCAGCTTACGGCGCGCCTCGATCGTTTCGATGAGCTGGGTCAGGCCCTCGGCGTCAAACCGGTTCGAAGGGTTGAAGAATTCGAGATTGGTCTGATCCAGATCGGTGATTGCAACCGATTCGAGCTCAAGCCCGTTCTGCGCAAGGGCGAGCGCCGCACGCTCCGCGACGTCGGCGACAAAATCCCCGCGCCGTTCGTGCATCTCGTCGAGTGTGCGCTCGGCGGCAACGGATCGCAGCGCGCCGACGAATTTGCCCGACAGGAGTTCCGCCAGCCGGTCCGCCTCCAGCGTCCGCCGGCCGAGGGTCGACGCTGCGGCCCCGACTGCCTTCTTCTCCTGAAGCACCCGGACGAAGAATTCGGCCTCGATATCGACGCGCACCCGGTCGCCCGTGATAACGGCGTCTTCCCGGGTCCGCGAAATCGGAATGCGGACGACGTTCAGGTTGACCGGCGTGACCTCGTGAACGATCGGCAAAACCAGCGCGCCGCCGTTGATGACCACCTTTTCGCCGCCGAAGCCGGTGCGCACGAAGGCGACCTCCTTGGTCGAGCGGTGATACAGCCAGTTAAGCAGATAAACGGCCACCACGATGACGATGATGGCCACGATGAGCCACAGGATGATGCTCCCGATCAGGCTTCCCGTCATGATCCCGCCCTCCCTATTGTCCGATCCTGACCGCCTTGAAAGCCTTGGTCTGTTCGGTCAGTGCCACTTCCGTCGGCAGGCGCTCCATGGATGAAGCGCCGTAGAATCCGTGGCAATTCTCTGTTTCGTTCAGAATATATTGCGCGTCGTCCGGCATCGAGACCGGCCCGCCATGGACCAGCACGACGATCTCCGGATCGACGCGCATCGCGGCCGCCGCCCAGGCATCGACCATGGCGGGGCAGTCCTCGAGCTTCAGCGCGGTTTCGGCGCCGATCGACCCGCCCGTGGTCAGGCCGAGATGGCAGACGACGATATCGGCGCCGGCCCGGGCCATGGCCTCGGCTTCCTCTTCGCAGAAGACGTAGGGCGTGGTCAGCATGTCCTTCTCGTGCGCCATCCGGATCATATCGACTTCGAGCCCGTAGGACATGCCGGTCTCTTCCAGGTTAGCCCGGAACACGCCGTCCATCAGGCCGACGGTGGGGAAATTCTGGACGCCGGAAAACCCCATATCCCTCAGCCCGTCGAGGTAGGAATCGAACAGGCAGAACGGATCCGTGCCGTTGACACCGGCGAGGACGGGCGTCTTGCGGACCACCGGCAGCACTTCGCGCGCCATCTCGACCACCACCTCGTTGGCGTTGCCGTAAGCCAGAAGGCCGGACATGGAGCCCCGGCCCGCCATGCGATAACGGCCGGAATTGTAGATGACGATCAGATCGATGCCGCCGGCCTCCTCGCATTTGGCTGACAGACCCGTTCCCGCGCCACCGCCGATAATCGGGACACGGTTGGCCTTCATGGTCCGAAATTTCTCGACCAGGGCTTGTCGGTCAAACCGTGGCATGGCGGGCTGTCCTCGGAAGCGGGCTGATTTCGTCAAGGGCTGCGGCAGCGGCGCGGGCGAAGGCCGGGTCGTTGATATGGTGCGGCAGGCGGATCAGGCGGCGGCTCCCTGATTCGCGCAGGGTGCCGGCGATAGCGTCGAACAGGGCCGTGTCGGCCTCCGGCGCATGGAACGGCTGACCCGGCGCATCCAGCGCCGATACGCCGCCTTCGGGGATCAGGAACCGGACCGGTCCGGCCATCCGGTTAAGCCGTTCCGCAATCCACGCACCCATGCGCGCGTTTTCTTCCGGCGTCGTGCGCATCAGCGTCACCTGCGGATTATGTTCGACGAATGTGCGGTCCCGGTAGCGGTCGGGCACCGTGTTGCGCGGCCCGAAATTAACCATGTCCAGGGCGCCGACCGAGCCGACGTAAGGCAGGCGCGTGCGGATGAACGCGCCGAACCGGTCTTCCGTCGCCGGGAATACGCCGCCCATCATCAGGTCGCAGACTTCCGTCGTGGTGAGATCGACGGCGGCGGTCAGCATCCCGCTGTCGGCCAGTTTCTCCATGGATCGTCCGCCGGTCCCGGTGGCGTGGAAGACGAGACAGTCGTAGCGGCCCTCTAGCAGGCCGGTAATCTGCTGCACCGCCGTCGTCGTCACGCCGAACATGGTGAGCCCAAGGCACGGCTTGTCTTCCCGCTGCGGTTCGGGCTTGCGGCGCTCGGCGAGCATGCCAGCGAGTGCGCTCGCCCCGTTCGCCAGCACGGTGCGGCTGATCGGGTTCAACCCCTGCACATCGGTGACCGAATACATCATCATGATATCGGCTGCGCCGACATACCGGCCGACCTCGCCCGAGGCGACCGTGGAGATCATCACCTTCGGTATGCCGACGGGCAGGGCTTGCATGGCCGGCGTGGCGAGCGCCGTCCCGCCCGATCCGCCGGCAGCGATGATCCCGGCAATGCCCGGCTGCCGGACGAGCCAGGCCTCGAAAGCCTCGGCCATCGCACCCACCGCTTTACCCCGGTCGCCGGTAAAGACACCGGTCGCTCCATGGCGGTGCGACGCCGCCACGACATGGGGCGGCACATCGGCCGATGACGCCTTGCCCGAAGTCGATAGATCGACGGTTTTTGCAGCCACGCCGAGCGCAATCAGCCTGTCGCGGATGAAACCCAGCTCAGCGCCCTTGGTATCGAAGGTGCCGGCGACAAAGACGCTGCCGCCCGATTGCGCATCGAAACCGGCTGCCGGTTCGCGGAACAGCGGCTCCGGTTTGGTATCGAAGGGCCGCTCGGGGCTTTCTCCGGCTGCCGCGGGATTCTGGCGCCAGGTCGCGCCGGCCCATCGGGTTGGCGGCACATAAATCAGGCCGCCGCTGTCTGTTCCTGCCGGAGGCTCCGGTTCGGCCGGCGCCTCGACCTCCGCTGTCCGGCTGTCTTCCGGTGACGCCTCGACCGTTGCCTCTTCGACCGGCTCGTCGAGTTCCAGTTCGACGTCTTCATGGGAATGGCGGCCGACGCCCAGCAGCCGTTCCTGCAACGGCCGGTCAGCAGCCAATTCGTGCGCGGGCATGGTGCGCCGGATACGGCCGTTCACCATGATCGAGACCTGTTCGGAAATCGCAGTGGCGACCGAAATATTCTGCTCGATCAGCAGGACAGCGACCTGGTTTTCCGCCGCTAGTGTAGCCAGCAGCTTCTCGACCTGATCGACGATGACCGGGGCGAGGCCTTCGGTAGGTTCGTCGAGAACCAGCAATTCGGGATCGCGGAGCAATGCGCGGGAGATCGCGAGCATCTGCTGTTCGCCGCCGGAAAGCTGTCCGCCGCCGTTGTTGCGGCGCTCGGCCAGCCGGGGAAAGGTGTCGTAAATCCGGTCGACCGTCCAGGCGGCGCTGCCGGTCCAGGCCAGCCGCAAATGCTCGTTGACGGTAAGCGACGGCCAGAGCCGGCGGCCCTGGGGCGTGTAGCCCACACCGCGGTTGGCGATCCTGTAGGGCGCCAGCCCGACCAGTTCGTCGCCGGCCATGCGGATCGATCCGCGCTGCACCGGCAGAAGGCCCATGACGGCGTTGCACAGGGTCGTCTTACCCATGCCGTTCCGGCCGACGACCGCGTGCACGCCGGAAATCAGTTCGAGATTGACGCCCTGCAGCGCGTGGGACGGCCCATAGTAGACGTGCAGATCCCGTATCTCCAGCGCATGGGGATCGGGCAGCCGTCGGCGGGCGCGTTCACGCACGGCCGCCTCCGTTGTCTCCGTGGCCCAGATACAACTCCTGGACCTCGGGATCGCTCTCGATCTCGTCGGGCGTCCCCTGTTTAAAGATCCGCCCGTTGTGCATCATGGTGACCCGCTCGGCGACGCGCAGCGCGACATCCATATCGTGCTCGATCAGGATGAAACCGACATGCGGCGGCAGGGACTGCAGGATGTCCACCAGGTCGGCGCGCTCGCTCGGCGACAGGCCGGCCGCCGGCTCGTCGAACAGGATCAGGCGGGGTGCGCCCGAAAGCGCCAGCGCCACCTCGAGCTGGCGCTGCTGGCCGTGGCTGAGTTCGGCCACCGGGGTATCGCGCCGGTCGTCGAGATGAACCGCATGGAGCAGCGTCTCGGCCATTTCCATGGCGCCGTCGTCCCGGCGCGGCCGGAGCAGCGAGTGCCGCCCGCGCCCGACGCCCCGGCAGGCCAGAAAGATGTTCTCGATGACCGTGAGGCCGCTGAACAGCAGTGAAATCTGATAGGTCCGGCGGAGGCCGCGACGGATCCGCTCGTGAACGGGCAGATACGTCACGTCCTCGCCGAACAGTCTCACGCGCCCCGAGGTCGGCGGATAGTCACCCGTGATCGCATTGAACAGGGTGGTCTTTCCGGCCCCGTTCGAACCCAGCACCGCCCGCCGCTCGCCGGCGTGGACGGTCATGTCGATGTCCGCCATCGCAACCAGCGCACCGAAATGGCGGCTGACTGAATTCAGCTCCAGCGCGAACTGCCCGGCCTGCGGCAGGGCGGAACGCGGAACGGCGGTGCCGGGTTCGTTCAACGGGGTCCTCGGTTGCGCAGTTCGCCGTGCCCTACTTGCAGGGCGGGTTGGTGCGGCTGACCGGGCCGTATTTCAGGAACTCCTCATACTTGACCCCGAAGGTCTGGGAGACCTGCTTGGTAACCCCGATCGTCTTGTTGACCAGGTTGCCGTCCGGACCCTCGACGACTTCCGTGAGGAACATGTCGGCGATGGCGTTCCGGCGCGGATCGAGCGAGACCATGCCGGTCGGCGACTCGAACTTGAGCGACGACAGCGCCGCGCGCAGCTTCTTGCCGCCGTCGGACAGATCGCCCTTCACCTGGTTCAGGGCCAGCAGCGCGGCCTTGGTGTTGATGTAGTAGCCATGGGCGAACAGCGACGGCGACGGGAACCCGCCCTTCCCTGCGAACATCTTCTTGTATTGCGCAACGAAGGCTTTCCAGCGCGGGTCGTCCCAGGTATCGGAAATCGGCCCGGCCGACGGCGTGCCGATCACGGTCTTGCGAATCTTGCCCTTCGAGCCCAGCACGGTCTGGTCGACGGTGATCGATCCGCCGATCAGCGGCAGCTCGCCGCCCGCCTGCTGGTACTGGCTCAGGAAGTTGATCGCGTCGGCGCCGCCCAGCGCAACGTAGATCGCATCGACATCGTCAGGCAGCGCGGCGATGACCGAGGAATAGTCCTTGTTGCCGATCGGCACCCAGAAACGCGCATTCACCGACGCCTTGCCGCCGAGGCGGCAGAACGGCTCCAGGAAGCCGAAGACCTGGGTGTAGGGGAAGGAATAGTCTTCCGCCAGAACGGCGACCTTGCGGTACTTCTTGACCTTGTAGGCATATTCGCCGAGGCCGGCCATCCACTGGGCGCCTTCCGTCGAGAAGCGGAAGAAATTCGGCGCCGGTTTGCGCAGCGTCGTATCCTGCGCCGCCGACGTGCCGTTGATGAACGTGACGTTGGGCTTGGTCTTGGCATAGTCCTTGACTGCAAGGCCCTCGGAACCCGACAGCGGGCCGATCATGATCTGGACGCCGTCCTGCTCGACCAGCTTGCGGGTCGCCCGGATGGCGCTCGCCGGCGAGGCGTCCGACGAACCGGTGATCAGCTCGATCTTCTTGCCGCCGGCGGTGTGATTGAACTCCTCCAGCGCCATCCTGATGCCGCGGATGCCGTCCTGGCCGGGCGCAGCGAAGGCGCCTTCCAGGGTCGCAAGCCCGCCCATCTTGATGGTGTCCTGCGCGACAGCAGGGCTTGCCACGGCAAGGACCGCCGCGGCCAGCAGGGTTTTTCCTGCACATTTCAACATAGTAGTTTCTCCCTTTTTTACATGCGTTCGGACGAACCGGCGGGATGCCAGTCGCCCCGGTTGGCGCGCACGCCCAAGCGGGCGGACGCACGCGGCAGCCGGATCTTCGATTCGATCCGGCGCCAAAGCCCGAGCAGGCCGTCCGGCGAGAACAACACCACGAGCAGAAAGGCGAGGCCGATCACGGTGTTGAAACGCTCGCGGTCGATCAGGTCGATTGCGAAATTCTCCAACAGCACAAAAGCGATCGCTCCCAGGAAAGGTCCGATGGGCGCCCGCATGCCGCCGACCACAGCGATCACCAGAATGTCGATGACCATGTCTACGCCGACAATGCCCGGCGAAACGCGGCCGTTGAACCAGACCAGCAGGACGCCGGCCGTTCCGGCTATGATACCGGCATAGAAATAGGCGACGATGCGATGCAGGAACACGTTGATGCCGAGCGCCCGCACGCGCCGCGGATTGTCCCGCACCGCCTGGAGCCCCAGGCCGAAGGTTGAGCGCGCGCCGTATCGCACCGCCAAAAAGAAGAAAGCTGCGATCGCGAGGGCCAGATAGTAGAAGGGCGTCGGATCGCGCCAGTACAGGCCGAACAGGGTCGGCGGCTTGATGCCGGCAAACCCGGTGAAGCCGTTGAAGATCTGATAGTTCTGGCGGACGAAATAGAAGAAGGCGACGGCGATCGCCAGCGTGATCATGATCGTGTAGATGCCTTCGGTCCGCGCGGCGATAGCGCCGATGAAGGTGCTGAGCAGGGCGGCGCCCAGGATCGCGATGACGACGGTCAGCCACCACGGCCAGCCCAGCCCCATCACGCCGACGCTGTTGGTGCCGAGAATCGCCATCAGGTAGGCGGCGAAGCCGGCGACCGTCATCTGCGCCAGGCTGACCATCCCGCCATAGCCGGCAAGCATCGTCAGCGACAGCGCGATGGTCCCCAGGATCAGGGAATAGGCGCCGATCTGGAAGGTGAAGAAGTCCGACGCGAAGAGCGGATAGGCGATCAGGAAAACCGCAGCGAGCAATACCGCCGGATTGATGCCCAGCGGGTAGCGGCTGGAATTCCGCTCGATGCCGAACATCTCAGCGCGTCCCCATGATGCCCTGGGGCCGGATGGCGAGGACGCCGACCATGATCAGGAATGTCAGGACGACGCCATAGGTCGGGAAATAGGCAAGGCCGAATTGTTCGGCCAATCCGATCAGCAGGGCGCCGATGGCGGCGCCGGACACTGAGCCGAGGCCGCCGACGATCACGACAACGAGCGACGCCAGCAGGTAGCGAATGTCCTCGCCGGGCGCGATGGAGAGCGCGGTGCCGCCGACCACGCCGGCAAATCCGGCAAGCCCGGCGCCGATGGCGAAGACCAGGGCGAAGACGAAATGGACGTTGACGCCGGACGCCGCCAGCATTTCCCGGTCGTTGACCCCGGCCCGGATCATCATGCCAATCCGCGTGCGGTTGAGGAACAGCCAGAGACCGATGCCGACGACCACGGCGACCCCGAGCACCGTCAGCCGGTACATCGGATACTTGATGAAAACCGGCGCGCCCGACGACTTGACGACCGAGATCACCGGCAGGACGATCGCGCCATAGAGCCCGTCGGGCGTATCGAACTGGTAGGTCGTGCCAGTCCAGGTCGCCAGCATGAGATCCGCGGCGATGATCGAAATTCCGATGGTCACAAGGGTCTGGCGGAGCTCGTCCCCTTCCATGCGGCGGAAGATGGCGACCTGCAGCAGGATCCCGCTGACCGCAATGGCGAGGAATGCGACGGCAAGGCCGAAAAACCAGCTCCCGGTCGCTTCGGCCACCTCGTAGCCGATATAGCCGCCCAGCAGATACATTGAGCCGTGGGCCAGATTGACGTTGCGCATCAGGCCGAAGACCAGCGTGAACCCGCTGGCGACCAGGAAATAGAGACCGCCGAGCGTGATGCCGTTCAGCAGCGTGTTGACGAAGGTTTTCTTGCGGCCGATGGCATCGATTAGCCAGTCCGGCCAGACCGCAAAGACGAGCCACAGCAGCGCCGCCGCGAACAGGACGATCCCGAGGATCAGGATCGTGCGGCGCTGCATCGGTTTGCGCACGGCCACTCAGCCTCCGTTGCGGCGTCCGGTCGGGGAAATCGCCGCGGCCCGGATGAAATTCGCGGCCGGAACGGTCCATGACGGTGTCACGTTCATCACTCCCCCGGTCCCCTGACTGTGCAGGACACACCGATTCCGTAGCGCACCGGTTGAAGCCCGGCCGCCTTGTCGACTACGAATTCAAGATTTGCAGACAGTCTGTCCCAAGCCGTCGAAACCCGCAACTGCGTATCTGCCGGGCCGGTGGAACGGCGCCCGCTGCAAGCCGCCGTTCGGCTATGTTACGATCAGGTCGAGACCGGCTTCCGTCAGCACGCCGCAGCCTGTTTCGGTGACCGCAACCGTCTGCCCGGTCGTCATGGCGAGACCCGCCTCCGAATCGAAAATGATGATGTGGATGAAGAAGACCATCCCGGGCGCGGCTTCCACCCGGTTGCCGTGGAAGAACATCGGCCAGTCCATCCAGTTCGGCGCAAAGGTGGCGCCGAGCGAATATCCGCAGGCGTTGAGCCGGTGTGGTTGCATGCCGGCCGCATCGATAACCCTTGCGTGGGCATCGAACACTTCGCCGATCGGGCGGCCGGGCCGGAGCGCATCCTTGGCCGCTTCGAGCGCCTCCGTGGCGACCCTGTGCATCTCGACCTGCCGGGCCGGCGGCATGCCGATGCACAGGGTGCGCATCAGGCACGCGTGGTAACGCCGGTAGGTTCCGGCAAATTCCAGGGTGAGCTGGTCCTGTGCGTCCAGATGCCGGCGGCCGGTAAAGTAGCGGCACAGCAACGCCTGCGGCCCGGACCCGATGATGAACTCGTTGCCCGGATAGTCGCCGCCGCCGCGGAAAACCGCACCCTGCATTGCGGCCAGGATATCGCCTTCGAAGGCCCCCGGCTCGGCGAGCGCGACCGCTTCGCCCCAGGCCGCGTCGGCCAGTTCCGCAGCGCGGCGGACATAGGTCAATTCTGCCGGACTCTTGATCAGCCGCAACCGGCTGACCAGCCGTGAGGCATCTTCCAGGGTACAATACCCGTCGAACGCGGCCTCGACGGCCCGCCCGTTATTGGCAGTGAGGCCGTAGGCCTCCCACTCCACGCCCAGGCGCTTGCCGCGGCAACCGTGCTTGTCCAGAATCTCACGCAGTTGTTCGGCCGGGCTCGCGTCCGGCCGATCGGCCCAGATGCGGATATCCCCGATGACCGACGTCTGCTGGGCCTGGCGCAGATCGGGCGCGCGGGTAAGCAAGGTCATCGTGCCGTCCGCACCGAGATACAGGCACTGGAAATAGACGTATCCGAACGTGTCGTAACCGGTCAGCCAGAACATCGATTCCTGGCGGAAGCACAACAACCCGTCGAGGCCGGTATCGGCCAATCCGGCGCAGGTCCGTGCCCGCCGGTCCGCCAGTTCGGCCTCCGAAAAATGCAGAGGCACTATCCGGCCTCCGCGGTCAGACAGATCGCCGAGACATTGCGGCCGTACTGCCGATGGCCGCGATGGGTGTTGAGGCGGAAGCTGAACAGGCGGCCCTCGTTTGAATAGGTATCGAGCCCGGTATCGTAAACGCCGCCGACGCCAGCCGCTTCCAGTTGCGAAACGATGTAGCCGCCCAGGTCGAATTGATAATGCTCTGGCTTTGCGCCGGTATCGAAGAAACGTGCATTGTCCGGTTCCTGCTCCAGGAACGGCGCAGGAAACTCCGGTCCCACTTCATAGGACGATCGGCGGATACACGGCCCGAGCGCGGCGACGATCTTCGATCGATCCGCTCCCAGATTTTCCATGGCGGCAATTGTGTTTCCGAGTACACCGGCAAGCGCGCCCTTCCATCCGGCATGGGCCGCTCCCACCACCCGCGCTTCGGCATCCGCGAACAGCACCGGACCGCAATCCGCGGCCAGCACGCCGAGCCCGATGCCCGGCCGGCCGGTGACCATGGCATCGCAATGCGGACGGGATTCACGGGTCCAGGGTTCGGTGACCGTCGCAACCCGGTCGCTGTGGCACTGGTAGACCGAGAGGAGGGCAGTTTCGTCGAGCGCCAATTCCTGCGCAACCCGCCGCCGGTTTTCCGTAACGGCTTCAGGATCGTCGCGCGATCCGTGCCCCCCGTTCAGCGAGGCGTAGATTCCGGTGCTGACGCCGCCGCGGCTGCCGAAGAAACCATAGCGGATGCCCGGCAGCCCCTCGAACGGCGGCGCGGCGGCGACGGTCAAAGACATGCAGGCGACGGCCCGGCCGGTCTCAGCAATCGAGGGTATTGCGCCGTTCCCAGTCCGAGATGGCGCCCGCATACTCGTTCCATTCGGCCGTCTTGAGCTTGACATAGCTCTTGACGAAGCTCTCGCCGAAACTGGCGCGCACGCTCTTGTCCCGCTCGAACAGGCGCAGCGCGTCGAGCAGGTTGAGCGGCAGCTTGCGCGCGCCGCGCAGCTTGTGGCCTTCGGCGTAAAGGTCGAGGTCGGTGCGCTTGCCGGGATCGCGCGCGTTCCCGATGCCGTCGAGCCCGGCGACGACGATGCCTGCCTGGAGCAGATACGGATTGGCCGAGCCGTCCATCAGCCGCAGTTCGAAGCGCCCGGCATCGGGAATCCGAACCATCGTGGTGCGGTTGTTACCGCCATAGGCGACCAGGTTGGGCGACCAGGTTGCGCCGGACAGGGTGACCGGCGCGTTGATGCGCTTGTAGCTGTTCACGGTCGGGTTCCAGATCGCGCACAGCGCCGGCGCATTGTGCAGGATGCCGCCCAGGAAATTGTAGGCGAGCGCGGACAGGCCGAACGCCTCGTCGGCGTCGTGGAACAGGTTGGTCGTACCGGCATCGTCCCAGAAGGAGATGTGCGCGTGGCAGCCGTTGCCGGTCAGGTTCGGGAAGGGCTTGGGCATGAAGGTCGCCCGCAACCCGTGTTTCTCGGCGATCGACTTGACCATGAACTTGAAGAAGACGTGGCGGTCCGCAGTCACCAGCGCGTCGTCGTAGTTCCAGTTCATCTCGAACTGGCCGTTGGCGTCCTCATGGTCGTTCTGGTAGGGCCCCCAGCCGAGGTCCAGCATGGCGTCGCAGATCTCCGAGACGACGTCGTAGCGCCGCATCAGGGCCGACTGGTCGTAGCAGGGCTTGGCCTGGATATCGAGCGGATCGGAAATGGCCTCGCCGTCCGGGGTCACGATGAAATATTCCGCTTCGACGCCTGTCTTGATCCGGTAGCCCTTCTGCCGCGCCGCCTCCAGCCTGCCCTTGAGCATCAACCGGGGCGTATCCGGCATCGGTTCGCCGTTCATCCAGCAATCGCCGGCCAGCCAGCCGATTTCCGGCTTCCAGGGAAGCTGGATCAGGCTGTCGGGATCGGGCTTGACCAGCATGTCGGGCTCGGCGGGGGACGAGTCGAGCCACGCAGCGAAGGCGGCAAAGCCTGCGCCGTCCTCCTGCATATCCCCGATCGCCTGGGCGGGTACGAGCTTGGCCCGCAGCACGCCGAACAGGTCGACGAAGCTGATCAGGAAATAGCGAATCTCTTTCTGCTTTGCGGCTTCAGCCAGATCGACGGCCATTGCTCCACACTCCCTTGTTGCTGAGCCTCCCGGCACGGGCATTCCAGGACAGCCCCTTGCCGCGACAACGGCCGAAAGTGCCGGTCAGGCGGCATTTGTGCAATTTTGCAAGTGAGCGAATGTACCCGCAATCCAGGCAGATATGCAAACGTGAGCCCGGCGATATTCCGGCTGTCCTACGGCGCGAATCCCGGCAATGGAGAACAGGTGGGCGGCGCCAGCGCCAGTGCCTTGAAGGCCGTTCCCATGGCGGCCGGATCCACCAGCCTGTCGATAGCGGAGTCGATGGCCTCCGCTTCTTCCATTGGGGCAGATTCCTTGAGCGCGGTCCGGCGCGCTTCGATCCCGAGCGACCGCAGCAGCGCCCCCTGCCCGACCGGACCGAATACGGCCGCGCCCGCGGCCCCGGCCGAATAGGCAAGCCGTCCGAAATCCACGTCCACGCTCAGGTCGGTTTCCCCGATATTGTCGAGCGGATCGACAAGTCCGTGACTCAAAATGCCGCGAAGCGTCGAACGCCCGGCAGGGAAGTTGCCGCCATAATCGACCAGCAACGCTGCGCCGCCGCAGGCTACGAGCCGTTTCGACACGTCACATATGAATTTCAGCGCTTCCGGCTGGAATTCCCGAACCTCGCCCTCTTCGGCGTTTTCCGGCAGCGATAAACCGGACGCTGCGACGGCGTCGGCCGGATTGTCGCTGGCGGCGAAAACCAGCCGCCCATCGTCGCCGAGCGCGACCGCCCGCTCGCGCCAGCCGTTCGGCGTCATGATGAATTGCCGGACGGGCAGGGCATCGAGGAATTCGTTGGCGATCAGGAACAGCGGGCCTTCGGGCAAGCCGTGCAGACCCTCGATCCACACCGGCCCCCTGGGCTCGGCATCGGCCAGCACGTCCGCCTGCGTGGCGCGCAGGGTTTCGCTGCTTTCGATCAGGTAAAGGCTCAGGGCGTCGTTGAATGCCGGAAGGACACGGCGGACCGCGCGCAAGGCATCGGCCATCAGCACGCCGCGGCCCGGGCCGGCCTCGCACAGGACGCAGGGGTCCGGCCGCCCCGTCCGGTCCCATGCTTCGGCCAGCCACAGGCCGACCAGCTCGCCGAAAACCTGGCTGATTTCCGGTGCGGTGATGAAGTCTCCGTGTCGCCCGATCGCGGTCGCCCGCCGGTAAAAGCCATGCTCGGGATGCTGCAGCGCCAAAGCCATGAAACGGGAGACCGGAAGCGGCCCGGCCTGCGCAATCAGGCGCCGGACCAGCCGGTCGAGCGGGGTCACCCTTTACCGGCCGCCGGATTGCCGGCGACCGCCGCCTTTTTCCGTGCCCGCAGGATCAGCCAGACGCCCAGGGCGACCAGCGGCAGGGACAAAAGCTGACCCATCGTGACGACGCCGAACAGGAATCCGCTGTCGGGCAGGAAAGCATCGGGCTGGCGGAAAAATTCCACGACGAACCGGGCGAGGCCGTACCCGGCGCAAAACAGGCCTGCAAGTTCGCCCGGCCGGTCGAGGGCGCCGCTGCGCCGGCGCCAGAGGTTGATAACGACGAGCAGCAACAGCCCCTCCAGGAACGCCTCGTAGAGCTGGGAGGGATGGCGCGGCAGCGGCCCGCCGCCGGGAAAAACCATCGCCCAGGGCACGTCGCTCACCCGGCCCCAGAGTTCGCCGTTGACGAAGTTGGCGAGCCGGCCGAGCAACAGTCCCAACGGTACGGCGCAGGCCGCCAAATCGCCGACCGAGAACATGTCGATGCGCCTTTTCCGGCAGAACAGCACGATGGCCAGCGCCACGCCGATGAGCCCGCCGTGGAACGCCATGCCGCCCTGCCACAGGGCGAAAAGCCGCTCGGGATTGGCAAGGTAGAATCCCGGCTTGTAGACCATGACATAGCCCAGCCGCCCGCCGACGATCACGCCCAGCGTCGCCCAGAACAACAGGTCGTCGACCGCACGATCGTCCATGATCCGCGATCCGGCCGGGCGGCGGCGGACGAGACGGCGGATGAACCACCAGGCGAACGCCAGCCCGCCGACATAGGCCAGCGCGTACCACCGGATTTCGACCGGCCCGATCCGGACCAGCACCGGATCGATCGACGGATAGGAAAGTGCGAGGAGGATCGGGTCCATCAGCCGTCAGCAAACGGGAAGGTTGGCCTGCAACGTGCGGGTTGCGTCAGCCGGCGCGCCGCCATTCGGACGTGCGCCGGACAACCGAACCCGGCGACCGGAATAGTGGACGCCTTATACGTTTGAGGCCGAACGGCGGCAATGTTCGGCCTCATCCCGGTCTGGCTTGCGGCGCCGGCGGGACGGCGACCGGGCATTCTCCTGATTTTTCACCTATTTTTTTATTTTTTTCCTTGACTGTCCGATTTTTATCTCCTATATCCGTCCCTGTCAACGCCCGAACTGCGCCTTGAGCGCCCGGCGGGCGTCTTTCCCCCTCGTTCCGACCGCCAATCCCCGGCGCCGCCCCGGCCGGCGGGCCGTCGGCGGTGGCCCGCGGGATCCGCTGCGAAACGGTTTCGAACCGCAAAGGATATCCTTCCCCCGTTTCAGAGGATTTTTCTGCGAAACGGCCTCACGCCGGAATTAATGTCCTCCCCCCTCTTCAGAGGGGGAAGTGGCCCCGGATTCATCCGGGGTCGATGGGGGTGTTGTGGGTTGCCGGCGGAATCGCCTAGGGGCGACGTGCGTCTCGCGGCACGCCACCCCCACCTGGCCTCCCCCTCTGAAGAGGGGGAGGAATGGCGCCGTGGACACGCGCGCGCCCTTCGCAAAGGATGTCCTTCCCCCGTTTCAGAGGATTTTTCTGCGAAACGGCCTCACGCCGGAATACATGTCCTTCCCCCTCTTCAGAGGGGGAAGTGGCCCCGGATTCATCCGGGGTCGATGGGGGTGTTTTGGGTCGCCGGCGGAATCGCCTTGGGGCGACGTGCGTCTCGCGGCACGCCACCCCCACCTGGCCTCCCCCCTTCAGAGGATTTCTCTGCGAAAGTCGGGCAGAGTAAAAATAGGCAGCGGTGGATTCTTCCCCGCGATACCCCTCCCCCTGCCCCTCCCCCAAGGGATTCCTCTGCGAAAAGGAGATTCTCAAAGGGTTCGGGATGTGATTCTGTGCGGGTATCACCAATCGGGGGTCGGCGATGAGCGGCAAGGGTCAGTTG